>Ga0123519_10001336_pt1 | contig 42238 bp, 36 predicted proteins | sample YelNatPaOPRAMG02_FD_87396 | JGI IMG/M metagenome (GOLD analysis project Ga0123519, IMG submission 87396) | Hot spring microbial communities from Yellowstone National Park - Yellowstone National Park OP-RAMG-02 (version 2) | ecosystem: Environmental > Aquatic > Thermal springs > Hot (42-90C) ...
CGATCCTGATCAAAAGCACTCCCGAAGGCGCGAGGGATTATCTCGTGCCCGCGCGGCTTTATCCGGGTAGTTTCTACGCGCTTCCTCAGAGCCCGCAGCAGCTTAAGCAGCTCCTGATGGTGTCGGGATTCGATAGATATTACCAGATCGCGAAGTGCTTTAGAGATGAGGATCCAAGAGCTGACAGGCAGCCGGAATTTACCCAGCTCGATCTCGAAATGTCGTTCGTAAAGAAGGAAGAAATATTCGCTCTTCTCGATCCGCTGTTTATTTCGATTGTGGAGAAGCTCTCGACCAAGAGCCTGAAGTTCAAACCGTTCCCACGGATGACTTATGATGAGGCTGTAGAGAGATTCGGTATCGACAGGCCGGACCTTCGGTTCGGTATGGAGCTCTACGATATTACCGATATCGCCAACAAAACCGAATTTAAGGTGTTTCAGACCGCGAAGCAAGTCAAAGGGATATGCGCTCCCGGGTGTGCGAGCTACAGCCGTGGGCAAATCGATGAGATCACGGAGCTCGCGAAGAAATACGGCGCAAAGGGGCTTGTAACTATCGCGCTTACCGATGAGGGTGTGAAATCGCCGATTGCCAAGTTCCTTAAGGAAGAAGAGATCAATGCGATCGTCGGGCGCGCGGGAGCGAAGACCGGTGATCTATTGATGATCGTGGCTGATGTGCCGAAGATCGTTGCTCAGGCGCTTGCGAACCTGCGTAATGACATGGGCACGCGGCTCGGGATGCGTGATGACAGCGAGCTCGCGTTTGCATGGGTCACTGACTTCCCGCTTTTTAAGTGGGATGAAGATGAGGGTCGGTGGGATGCGGAGCATCACCCGTTCACTATGCCGAACGAAGAGGATCTTCCGCTTTTGGATACCGATCCGGGCAAGGTGCGATCGCAGGCCTACGATTTTGTTTGCAACGGTCACGAGCTTGCGAGCGGAAGCATCCGAATCCATCGCCGCGATATTCAGAACAAGGTATTCCGGCTTCTGAATATCCCCGATAAGGAAATCGAGAACAGGTTCGGGCATATGCTGAGCGCGTTCGAGTATGGAGCGCCGCCGCACGGTGGAATCGCTCCTGGAATCGACAGGCTCATAATGCTCCTTACCGATGATGATAACATCCGCCAGGTTATGGCTTTCCCGAAGACAGCCAGCGGTATCGATCCGATGACCGAAGCTCCGTCACCTGTGGACGAAAAGCAGCTTAAAGAGCTGCATATCAAAGTAGTGGAAGACTAACCATTCCGATGCCGGCTGGTTGTTATCAGCCGGCATCATCCTCGATTAGGCTCCTTTCTTTTATTCTTCTCATTGAAGGTATCACCATACCGCTTGCGGAAAAGATAATCCTACGGGTACCGCACTGAATGCAAGCTCGTCCCTATGGATTCTCTCGTATACTGAATCCCGTATTTACATGTAGATTTGGAATAAATAGCCGCTGATAAAGCGGCTGGCTGAAATATATGGCTGACACTCTTTTTAATCAGGACAAACCGTTTACGATATCTTCCGCGCAGCCTTTGGCGGCGCGGATGCGGCCGCGTACGCTCGATGAGTTCGTGGGGCAGGAGCATATCGTAGGTCCGGGAACTATTCTTCGCACGGCGATAGAGAACGATGATCTGACTTCCATGATCTTCTGGGGGCCGCCCGGCTGCGGAAAGAGCACATTAGCGGCAGTTATCGCTCAGCGCACTGAGTCGAATTTCGAGAATTTCAGCGCGGTTACTTCCGGTGTACCCGAAATGCGGAAGGTGATCCAGCGAGCAAAAGAACTCTGCCAGGCTTCAGGTAAGAAAACAATTCTCTTTGTTGATGAGATTCACAGGTTCAATAAAGCCCAGCAGGACGCGCTTCTGCCGCATGTAGAGGACGGGACCGTGCTGCTGATCGGAGCTACCACCGAGAACCCGTATTTCGAGGTCAACTCGCCGCTGATCTCGCGTTCGCGATTATTCAAGTTCGAGCCCCTGTCCGATAATGCGGTACGTGGGCTGCTGGAGCGAGCAATCGCTGACGAGGAGCGCGGACTGGGGCGGGAAAGCATAAATGTTGAAGATGAGGCGATAGCACATATTGTTGATGTGGCCCAGGGAGATGCAAGGAGTGCTCTAAGCGCGCTTGAACTGGCTGTTAAAGCGGCTCCGCTGGATGATGCAGGGAAGATCAAAATCGTCAGCGCAAAAATTGCTGAACAAGCAGTTCAGAAACGCGTGTTAAGCTACGACAAAGATGGGGATAATCACTACGATACGATCTCGGCATTTATCAAGTCGATGAGGGGTTCGGACCCTGATGCGGCGGTATATTGGCTTGCACGGATGCTGGCTGCGGGGGAGGATCCTAAGTTTATTGCGAGAAGGATTGTGATTCAAGCCGCTGAGGATGTTGGCAATGCCGATCCGATGGCGCTTGTAGTCGCAACTGCAGCGGCTCAGGCTGTGCAGTTCGTTGGTTTGCCCGAGGCGCAAATCCCCCTGGCTCAAGCTGTTATATATCTGGCATGCGCACCTAAGAGCAATGCGAGCTGTGTCGCCATTTCCCGCGCAAATGAGGATGTCGGGCAGAGAAAAGCACCGCCGGTGCCGAGACATCTGAGAGATACGCATTATCCCGGGGCAAAATCGCTGGGGCATGGCGAGGGATATCTATATCCGCACGATTTTCCTGGGAATTACGTAGAGCAGGAATATTTACCGCGGGGTACGAAGAGCCGCATATATTACGAGCCGACCGATCATGGTCATGAGGCAAAATTTAAGCAGCGGCTGGAACGGTTGAGGGGTAAGAACATTTCTGGTGATGAAGGAAGCGGTGAATAACGCAATCAATCGCAGGTTTAGCAAGCCGGCAGCAGGATGTAGGGGGGGTAATGTCGAATCAAGGTATACCCCGTTAGACTTTAGTATCCGTTAAGCCTGCCGGAAATGGTTGATAATCAGTCAGAATAGCCGAGCTAGTTAAAAACCTAAGTCGGATATTGGCCAAGAAAGTCACAATATCCGTTGTCGTTTCTTGTTAGATAAGATATAATACGCTGGATTAGGGACGCAGCGATGGATTGTGACTTGATATCCGGGTCGAGCTTGTGTCTGACGTGGGGGGTTTACCCTATGGAGGTGGCACAATGCTGGCCTGGTTGGTTGTTGTGACGAGTCTGCTGAGTGTGATCCTGATTCTGATGATTGTAGGATTAGCGCTTTATTTCCGGCAGCTCGGGCGGGCGATTCGAGAGATGGAACTGACGTTACGGACCGTTCGCGAAGAGATAGTTCCGCTTTCCGATGATGCGCGACAGGTGCTGCGAAGAGCTGACGGATTGCTGATTACGACGCAGGGAGAAGTCGAACGAATCGGAAGGGTCACCGCGGTGGCGGAGCGGCTTGTTGAAGGACGGGTGGTGGTAGACGTGGCAAGTAAAGCTGTAACCTCGTCGAGAAGCACCATATCATCGGTGCTGGAGGGGATTAAGCAAGGCTTGAAAGTGCTGCGATCTACGAGAGACGAATCAAAGGAGGAATCTGGCGATGAATAACAATTCCGAAGACAAAAATGTTGTCCTTAATTTTCTTGCCGGAATGGGGCTTGGGGCTATCGTTGGAGCGGCTACCGCGCTGCTGCTTGCGCCGAAAACCGGGAGAGAAACCCGAGAAGATTTGAAGGCTGCGGCTGATGATCTGCGTGTAAAAGCAGATAAAGTTATGCAGGACCTTTCCGAATCCAGTGAAGACCTTGTCAAGAAGAGCAAGGACATACTGGAATCGACAAAGAGCAAGGTGCAGCAGGCAATAGATGTGGGCAAACAGGCAATGGTCCACAAGCAGGAAGATGTTGCGGAAGAGGCTGAATCGACCGAAAGCTGATTTGTCGGAAGTTTTTTGATGTGATGTGAGGTAACTATCAGCGGGCGAAATAGGGGCGGGGTCCTGCAGTATCATTCGTGCTATGGCAGGATAGCACGTCCGATCAAATGAGGTGACTATAACGTGAATTTCAAAATGGAAACGCGGACAGTTGAAAGCGAACTCCCCATCATCGAGCTTGAGGGCGAGGTGGATGTATACACTGCGCCACAGCTTAAGCAGCAGATGATCAGCTTGCTTGAGAGTGGCGCGAAGGAGCTCGTGGTAGACCTGACGAAAGTGGACTATCTTGACAGCACTGCGCTGGGTGTGCTTATCGGTGGACTTAAGCGTATGCGCGAGAGAGATGGCAACATGGCGCTAGTCTGCCCGAGCCCTCGTATCCGCCGTGTCTTCGAGATCACGGGGTTGGATAAAATCTTCGATATATTCAATACCCCGGAAGAGGCGACGGAGTCGATGGGAAAGGAGACTGAGTAAACGTGCCAAGCAGTGAAAACGCGGCTTGCGTGGAATTGAAGTTCCCTTGCAAGCCTGAGTTTGTTGGGGTTGCTCGATTGGCAATCCTGGGGGTTGCGAGCCGGATGAAATTTTCATACGACGAAGTCGAAGATGTTCGACTCGCCGTGGGTGAGGCTTGTACCACGTCTGTCGAATGGGCTGAGCGGAACGGTAAAACTGGTTCGGATATTACGTTGCGCAGCGAGATCGATGCCGATAAGCTGGTAGTAGACATATTAGATGAAGCCGGCGACAGGGGTGATGATGGTCGCGCTGGCGATGCCGAACAAGAACCGGAAAACCTTGGCGCATTGCTGATCACGTTGCTAGTCGACGAGGTCACCGTCGTGCCGCGTAACGGCGGCACCCACGTCCGGATGGTCAAGTATGCGCGAACACGATAGCGGGCAGGTGCGCAAAAAAAGTGGCGTGGCTGATTGGACTGACGAAGAAACGGAGGAATTGTTCAGGCAGTATATCGAGACCAGGAATCGCAAAGTAAGGGATCAACTGGTCATTATGCATCAGAATCTTGTGAGGTTCCTCGCGGGGAAGTTCGCGAACAGGGGGGAACCACTGGAAGATCTGGTACAGGTCGGTGTTATTGGTCTGATCAATGCAATCGATAGATTCGATCCGGATAGGGGAACGAAGTTCTCTACGTATGCGACGCCTACGATTGTCGGCGAGATCAGGAGGCATTTCAGGGACAAGGCGTGGAGCCTGAAGGTCCCTCGAAGACTCCAGGAGCTGAATCTTGCGGCAAACAAGGCGGCTGATGAACTCAGTCAACGTCTTGGCCACCCACCCACGATCCAGGAGATCGCGAATGAAGTGGGGGCCAGCGAGGAAGAGACCCTGGAGGCTATCGAACTTGGAAACGCCTATGATACTGTCTCGCTCGATAGTAAGCTTGCATACGAGGGCGAATCGGCACCGTTAACGCTCGCGGAGTTTGTGGGCGATGTGGATGGTTCCCTGCAGAGCATTGAAACCTATGGAGATCTCAAGCAGGCCATCGATTGCCTGGAACCTCGCGAGAAAGCAATCATCTACTACCGCTTTTTCAGGGATATGTCGCAGACAGAAGTCGCTAAGCGGCTTAACATATCGCAAATGCATGTGTCGCGGCTGCAGCAGAAAGCTGTAAAACGGCTTAAAGAACTGCTGAGCACGTGATATAGTTTCAGGAATGGACTGGTACCTCTTAAAATGAATACGCAGTCATGGCCTCGTGTGGGTGTTGTTGCGGCCTTTATGGTGGCGGTTGGGGCTGGTGTATATACGGCGCTGCTGATATACCAGCCGGTTATAAAGCCACTGCTGGATACTGCGCCTCCATTCCTCATTGCAATTATCCTGGCGTTTTTATTGGACCCGCTTATCGACAGGCTGGAGAAGATCGGATGCTCCCGCGATTTTGCCGTGGTGATCGTCGGGTTGACGTTCGTTGTGGCGTTTGCGCTTGTGGGATTTCTGCTTGTACCGAGAATTGCCGATCAAGCCGGTGATCTGACGAAGAACTACACCGACATAGCTGGTCAAGCTCAAACCCAGATCAATGGAATTCTCAAAGACCACGCCCCGCTGCTTCGGAAGTTCCATCTGCCGACGACCGCAAGCGCGTGGACGAAGCAATACGCAGACCGGCTGCAGGTGATCGCGGGTAATGGTATTACATTCGTCGCGGGTGCGCTGGCGGGCGCTCTTTCCCGGATATTATGGCTGATTATCATTCCGCTCTCGACGTTCTGGCTGCTGAAAGATTTCGATCGGATCAAAGCTAAAATCGTGCATCTTACCCCTGAAAGGCACAGGGAGAAGGTAATATGCCTTAGCTCCGCGGTTGGTGGTGTGTGTGGGAAGTATGTGCGTGGAATGATAACGGTCGCTATCCTGTTCAGTCTGGTCGCTATGGTAGCCCTTTCGATCCTCAGACTTCAATACGCGCTTGTTATCGGGTCTGTGGCAGGGCTTTTTTATCTGGTACCATACGTCGGCGTGTTGATCATCAGCGTTATTACCGGTATTGCCGCTATCATCCAGCCGGGGCACAGCGCAAGCTACGCGCTGCTGCTTATGGGGCTGCTGATAGTTCAGAGCTACATTGTATTCGACTTGTTTGTTACTCCGAGGATCGTAGGCGGGAATGTCGGTGTGCATCCCGTGCTGATGCTGTTTTCTTTGGCGCTTGGAGCGAGGATGTTCGGTCTTGTGGGGATGATCATTGCGGTTCCTGTTGCGGCTTCGCTGCAGGTCGCGCTTGGCCAGATATATCCACAGATATACGATATAGTCGGTAGTAAATCACCGGTGGAGCGGGAAATATCTGTCTCGGAAGATACTCAGGCGTCGGAGTCGACATAGACGCGCGGGATAAGCGCGTTTGTAGGGATCCTCATCGCTGGTATCGTTACCTCATCTCCGACCTCGACACCGTTTATACCGGTCACATCGACCACGATCATCTGCATAGCCACCCTGCCGATTACTTTTGCTTTTCTTCCCCTGATCTCGACAGAAAGCTGCCGGCGTCTCTTTTTCGCCGCGAATTTTAGTATGCTCTGCCGGTAGACGGGTCCCTCAGGGATGAGCGTGAAACCGTCGGCATATCCGATGGGGATTACAGCTGTCCTGGTCGATTGTCGAAGCGTATATTCCGCGCCATAGCCCACTGCGGTCCCCTTAGGAAGTGTCTTGACCTCGCAGACCCTTGCTTTAAGTTTCCAGGTCGGCTTTAGATCGAGTGAATGAGGCACATGGGGCGAGGGATACTGGCCGTAGAGCAGAGTGCCGGGGCGGACCATATCGAAGCGCGATTCCGGCAGGCGAAGAATAGCCGAGCTGTTGGCGGCGGAGGCGATGCCGTAGTCGAACCCGGCCTTCTCGAGCTTTTCGAGAACTCTTTGAAATATGCGAAGCTGATTACGAGCGAGAGAGATGTCAGCATCGGCCGCGGTGGCGAAATGGGTGTAGATACCGATGACTGCAATATTCGGCAGGCCTCTGATAGACTGGAAGAACGCTGGCACATCGACCGGCAGTACTCCCAGGCGTCCCATTCCGGTATCGACCTTCACATATACCCGCGCTAGTTTTTTTTGCTGTTCGCCGGCATCGGAGATTGCCTGTGCCAGGGAGACCGAAGTTATTGTGATATCGAGATTAGCCGCGACTGCCTCGTCCGCGTTTGCGGGTTGAACAGGCGCGAAGAGCATGATGGGAGCTGTAATACCGGCTTTTCGCAGGGGCAGGGCTTCTTCGATGCGGGTGACAGCGAGCGAATCGGCTCCGGCTTGGATGAACGCGCGAGATGGTTCGATATATCCATGCCCGAACCCATTGCCCTTGACCACAGCCGCGATCTTAACATTGTCTCCGACCGTACCTCGGACCTGTCTTAAATTGTGCCTGAGGGCCGCCAGGTCAACCTCGACCCATACGTCGTGGATCATACTAAAAACCTCTCACCGCATAGGAAGCTGAGAGCGGGGAAGGGAAGGGAGAATTCTTAATTATGAATGCTTAATAGGCTTTCAATGAATGTCTGTGCTATCATTGATAGCCATGACAGGCCTACTCAGCACTATCGGTTATCTCTATGGTGCCTGTATCAGTGCAGACCTTCAATGAAAGCTAATTCAATATTCAAAAATAAATAACTCCATTCATATACCTCTCCCTTCGCTATAATTCCTCAATCCTGCAAAGCATTCTGGGTTTCGACCCGGCGCCGCGCTTTCAGGAGCTTTGTGAATGTGGGCCTTGCGACGTTCCAGAGCCAGTAGAACATCGGTGAGAGGACCATATCATATTCGCCTATATACTCGACAAACCTGGGCGAGAACCCCTCTTTGAACCTGTTTAGGCCGGCGAGATGATCATTAGGATCGGCTTCTTTACGCGGGCTCACACCGCGGAAGTCATACCACTTGCACCCGCATTCCTTTGCCCATTGGATGAGGGTCCACTGCATCAGGTGATTAGGCATGACATTGCGGTGCTCGTTAGACGATGCTCCGTAAGTATACATCGCCTTATCACCGAATAAATAAGCCAGCGCTCCGGCTACCGGTTTGCCCTCGTAATAAGTGAGCGCGAGCCGCATATAACCCGCGGGAACGAGTATATCCCACATATCCTCGAAGTAACTGTATCCGCGTACGAGGAAACCGTCGCGCTCGCAAGTCTCCTTGAGGATCGAGTAGAACTGGGGCAAGTCGGATTTATCGCAGTCCATTCGGACCGTGACACCTTTTCTCGCGGCAAGGCGGATGTTATAGCGCCACTTTTCTTTGAATGAAGCCATAAGATCATCGACACTTTTATCAAGATCGAGCTGCATCACGCATTTGGGCTGTGTTCCACCGAACCCGCCGGTGTTGAGCGGCATAAACCCCACCGAGCGCAGATTAGCTTCACTCACTGTGTCTTCGATAGGGACAGGTGGGTCGATTTTGAGGAGGATCGCCTTGTGCTTGAGTGCGATGGCACGCAGATAGGCTGTAAACTCTTTCACGAGTTCTGCGTTTTGCGTATCGAGCACCGGTCCACGAGGCGCATACATAATGCAGCGTCCCACCTTGGGGATCGCTCGCTTCAGCAGTGACGCCGCGGCTACGATCTCGCCATCTTTCTCAGCGAATACGCGAACCGGTTTCCAAGCGCCGCGAGCCTTAAGGTCGCCCCACTCAAACGACTGAAGCAAATCACCCGTGTCGAAACGGGAGATGAAGTCATTAAATCTCTGTCTATCCTGTTCTGTAGCTTCTCTGAAGTCCATATCAACTCGGTGATTCTAACACCCATGACAGCTGGTGTCAAATATGATCTTGACATAACTGCTGCCCGCAACATACCATGCCAGCATAGTTGAGGATATTTCCGGCGATAATAGCGGTGTTGAGGGGTGTTGATTGCCGGGGGCTGGAAATTGGGGGATAGATGAGTTTTATGAAGTTATTGATCGTAGTCGCATTATGTGCTGTGGCGCTGTTTTGCGCTGTTGGAAGCTTCGCCGCCGAAGTGCGCGGAGCATGGATTACTTCCTGGGACAAGGGGTTTTACACTCCGCAGGAGATAGATGACACAATTGCGGCGGCAAAAAAAGCCGGCCTCAACGCGCTGTTTATTGAGGTGCGCAAGTTTGCGGATTCGTATTATGATTCTAAAATCGAGCCGCGTGGGCCGGAAGTCCCGGCTGGGTTCGATCCGCTTGCTTATACGATCGAAAAGGCGCATCCGGAGGGGATGCAGGTCTATGCGTGGGTGGTAGTCTATCGCGCATGGGCCGGTTCAAACAAGAAACCACCGACCGATCCGAATCATATCCTCAATAAGCATCCGGAGTGGATTCTGAAGGATGTCGATGGCAAGGACTGGCCGGGAGATGGTATGTTCCTCGACCCGGGCGTGCCCGAGGCGCGGGATTACATTGTTTCCGTTTTCGAAGACATCGTAAAGCGTTATAAGATCGATGGCTTGCAATATGACTATGTTCGGTATCCCGGCCCGAAATGGGGCTATTCCGATACCGCGCTCAAGCGTTACTACGCAGAAACCGGTGCGACCACAAAGCCTGAGCCTAATGATCCGAAGTGGCTGCAATGGCGCAGGGACCAGGTAACCTCGCTCGTGAAGATATGTCACGACAAAATCAAGGCGATGACCCCGAATGTGGCAATAACCGGCTCGACGATATGCTATGGCCCGTGCAATGCGGATTTCAACAAGACGAGTCCTTATGTGGAAACCTGCCAGGACTGGTATGGCTGGATGAAATCCGGATACATGGATGTCAATATCCCGATGAACTACAAGCCCGAAACGTCGGACTGGATGAAGAAGTCATTCAGAGAATGGACCGATGCTTCCAGCCGTTGGCAGGGTAAGGGAATGGTCTTTCAGGGAATCGACGGCAACAATCAGTCCGTTGAAAATATGCTTAAGCAGATCGAATACGTGCGCGCCGCAGGACAGGCGGGCTGGGTGTTGTTCTCGTTCAATGAGTCTGCGCATAGGGATAAGGAAGCCGCCGAATTGGGCGCCGCGCTGGCTCCTGCTCCCAAACTGCCTGTGAATATGGCTGATGGATTAAATACGCAGGCGAGTAGAGAAGCATTCGACCGTGGTATAAAGCAGGCTGAGAATAAGAAATACGCGGAAGCCACGATTGAGCTGAAAAAAGCTGTTGAGCTCGACCCTGGTTATTCGGAAGCGTTCTACAGGCTCGGCAGATGCTATTTGAAGATGAACAAGAACGAGAATGCCCGCGAAGCATTCAAGAAAGCGCTGGAAGTGAACCCTTGTCATGAGGGTGCGAATAAGGAACTCGACATGTTGAATAGCAAGAAGTGATATGGCTGTGCTGGGAACGTGGGGACACCGGCTGGCGTAGTATTCCTATGTAGATGAGTTTGAAGGGGGATTCATGACTATTATTAGGAAGCTTTCCTTTGCCATTGCGCTCGTGTTCGTGCTGGCGGTTGGAGTGTCGTGTTCGGGTGAAGAGCTGCGTGGAGCATGGCTCAGCGCGTGGAATCCGGGGTATTTTACCGCGGATCAGGTAGATGCTACCATAGCTGCCGCGAAAGCCGCGCATCTGAACGCGCTCTTTATACAGGTTCGAAAGAATGCGGATTCCTATTATGATTCAAAGATCGAACCGCGGGCGGCGGAGGTCGCTCCGGATTTCGATCCGCTGGCATATACGATTCAAAAGGCGCATGCGCAGGGGATAAAGGTAATCGCGTGGGTTAACGCTTATCGCGTGTGGACCGCGAAGACCATGCCTGCCGATCCCAACCACATCGTAAATCTGCACCCGGATTGGCTTAATATGAGCCACGAAGGCAGCATGCGCGCGTCAGAAGGTATTTACCTGGATCCGGGAGTGCCGGCGGCGTGTGATCATATCGCGTCAGTGGTCGTTGATATTGCTTCGCGATATGATGTAGACGGGATCCAGTGGGACTACATTCGCTATCCCGGTCGGGATTGGGGCTATTCGGATACGGCGCTGGCTCGTTACTATGCTGCGAGTGGTACCAATACAAAACCCGACCCGAAAGACCCGAACTGGCTGCAGTGGCGCAGGGACCAGGTAACCAAGCTCGTGAAGACGGTGCACGATCAGGTCCATGCGATCAAACCAAAGCTGATGATCTGCGCATCCACTATCCCCTGGGGCGATTGCCCGGCGGATTTCCATGATACGAGCCCTTATGCCTATGTTTGCCAGGATTGGAAGCTGTGGCTCGAGAATGGATGGCTCGATGCGAATCTGCCGATGAACTACAAAGCCGAGAAGAACGCTAAAATGGCGCAGCAGTTCAGGAATTGGCTAAAGGGGTTCGCTCGGTGGAACGGTGGAAAGCCGACTTATGTCGGTATCGATCTGGGGCAGAACGACAACGCCGATGTGATTAATCAGATTGAAGCGACCCGAAAGGCTGGGCTCGAAGGCTACGTTTTATTTGCGTTCGGCCAATCGAAAAGACGGCAGTCGCTGGTAGAGTCGCTGGGTGGAAAGCCCGCCATGGCTCAACCTGTGGTTGCTGCTGTCGGCAGCGATAATAAAGCGGCAAAGGAAGCTTATGATCTGGGGATAAAATATGCCACGGCGAACCAGATCGGGCTTGCTGAGGTGCAGCTTAAAAAGGCTACCCGGCTCGATCCTGATTATGCGGAAGCGTATTTCAGGCTTGGCCGGTGTTATCTAAAGGAGCGAAATAAGGCTAAAGCCAAAGAGATGTTCGAGCAGACCTTGCGGCTTGATCCATCGCATGAAGATGCCAAAAAGGAATTGAATGCAATCTCGGAACCAAAGTAAAATCATGTGAAGGTGTCACATACAAGGCTGTATAATACTACTCTATGGTTGTTCCTGCCGCACATTGGCATGCTGATGTGCGGCATTAATGCTAATCGGTAAGGAGAGAGATCCAATGAAGCCAAAGGTGTTGGTCAGCGATAAACTCGCTAAAGAGGGGATAGAAATACTGAAACAGGTGGCAGACGTCGATGTCAACACCGGTCTTCCCGAGGATGAACTGTGTCAGATAATTGGGGACTACGATGCCCTGGTCGTCCGGAGTGGGACCCAGGTTACCGCGAAAGTGCTGCAGTCCGCGAAGAAGCTCCAGATCATTGGGAGAGCCGGTGTAGGGGTCGATAATGTGGATGTTCCGGTAGCTACCGAGAAGGGTGTGATTGTAGTCAATTCTCCTGGCGGCAATACTATCGCTGCGGCTGAACTTACGGTGGGCCTGCTCCTGTCTCTGACGAGAAATATACCGCAGGCATATATGTCGATGAAGGCTAAGGAGTGGAACCGCAGCAAGTTCGTGGGAAACGAAATTTATAAAAAGACTCTTGGCGTTTTGGGCCTGGGAAAGATCGGGCAGGAGGTTGCGAAGCGATGCCAGTCGTTCGGGATGAAAGTTATCGCTTATGATCCATTTATAACCACTGAAACAGCCAGCAGTCTCGGGGTCGAGTTGATGGAGTTCGAGGACTGCATTAAGCGCAGCGATTATATTACGCTGCACCTGCCGAAGAACAAAGATACCCTGGGTATGATAGGTAAAAAGCAGTTCGAGTTGATGAAAGACGGCGTTTACCTCGTAAACGTGGCGCGCGGTGGAATTGTGGATGATAACGCTCTTATCGAAGCTCTGAAGAGCGGTAAATGTGGTGGGGCGGCGCTCGATGTATATCTAAGCGAGCCGCCGGATTTCTCCAACGAGCTTTTTGATCTGCCGAATGTTGTGACGACGCCGCACCTTGGCGCTTCGACCAAAGAAGCTCAGACCAATGTAGCGATCGACGTCGCCGAGCAGATTGTGGATGTATTCGAGGGCAGATCGGCGCGCGCGGCTGTCAATATGCCGGCGGTTTCACCTGATGTGCTTGCTACGGTTCAGCCCTGGCTTCCGCTTGCGCAGAGGATGTCTACACTGGCTATCGGCACCACCGAAGGTCGCTGCTCACGGATTGAGATCGGATATATGGGAGAGCTGGCCTCCACCGAGAGCGGTCCTATTACTCGTTCGGTGCTGGTGGGGCTTCTTGCGCCGATGGTCGGTGAGGCTGTAAACTTTGTAAATGCTCCGGTTATTGCCAAGTCCAGGGGTATCGAGGTAGTGGAGAGCAAGAACCTGGACTTCGACGACTACGCCGCGCTGCTTTCGGTTAAAATATCAACCGATACGGGTGGGGTAAATGAGGTCAGCGGCACGCTCTTTGGCGCGAAAGAGATGAGGATCGTCGGGATGAGCGGATACCCTATGGATTTTGTGCCGGAGGGTGTGGTTCTTGTGAGTGTACACAAAGATAAACCGGGAATCATAGGGCATGTGGGTACGCTGCTCGGAAATGAGAAGATTAACATCGCGAGCATGTATGTGGGCCGCAGAACTGCCGGCGAGACCGCTATTATGGTGCTCAGCGTCGATAGCGAGGTTCCATCGTATGTGATCGACAAGATCGTGCAGATTCCGGGAATTGAGAGCGTGAAGCAAGTACAGTTATAGTGTGCAGGAAGCCTGCTTCGGTGGGCGAAGAAGTAGTTGTAAACATCAGGCTCGCTCGATATTAATCTGAGCGAGCCTTTGCTTAGTGGGGCGTTATGTTTTTCGGATCGAGGGTACCGCCAAAGGCGCGGGATGCTTACGGGAAGGATGCTATGTCTGGCATGCTTGGGGCTGTTATGTCAGGCATGACCGGACCTTTTGTTGCCGTTATTGCTCGTTCTACACTCCATGCGAGCGAATTGGAGATGGCGCTTATCGCGACCGCTCCGGTGATCGGCAATCTGTTCTCGCTGGTATGGGCGAACATGATGGAGGGGCGGCGGAAGATGCCGTTCGCTATTGCCGCGTGGGTCATCTCGCGCGCGATGTATGTATTCGTGGTGTTCGCGACCACCTCGCCGGTGTTTGTGGGCATCATACTTGCGATGAACTTCGTTCAATCGATTGCGGGGCCCGCGTATTCAGCGCTGATGAAAGAGATCTACCCCGATGGTGAACGCGCTAAAATTATGGGTTATGCGCGGGTTTGCACCTGGAGCGTGCTCGTGATCGCCACTCTGGCCGGTGGCTGGCTTTTGAAGCTGCGGCCGGATATGTATAGATATGTGTTTCCGGTGGCTGCGGTATTCGGGGTTATATCGGCGATAGTATTTGGAAAGATACCGACTTACGAGACCACGGGCGATTCGGAAGTAAGCCTTGCGCGGTTTGCCCGGGACAGCGTCAGCATACTCCATCACGATCCCGGTTTTCGCTGGTTCAGCGGGGCGACGTTTATTTATGGGTTTGCCAACTTCCTGGTTGCGCCGGCTTATGCCATGTATCAGGTGGATGTGCTTGGAGTGGACACGCGCTGGGCGAGCATTTACACGACTCTGAGTGCGATAGTGATAGTCATATCGTTTTTCTATTGGGGCAGTTATATAGACCAGAGGCGGCCGGAGAAGGTGCTGGCGTTTCAGATGCTGGTATGGACTTTAATTCCGCTGATTTATATGGTGGCGCGTGAACCATGGATGCTCATACTGACTGCGCTAATCGGCGGGGTTGTAGGAGCGGGAAATGAGCTTTCTTATTTCAATGGGGTGCTCTATTTTGCGCCTGTGCACCGGCTTACCCAGTATCAGGCCGTATTCGCGGCATTGATGGGAGTAAGGGGGTTGATAGCTCCCGTGATCGGCGCGTATATGATCAAGGAGAGAATGTTCGGGTTTAGCTCCAGCGAAGCCGGAGCGATGAGATGTGTATTTATTATTACTGCTTTGATGATAATAATCAGCGTGCTGGTGCAGCTTGAGGGCGCGCGGCGTTATAAATCGCTTAAGAATTATGAGGAGTGATTAACGGCAAAGAACCGACAGGGAGAATGTACGATTTGTCCCGCACACTCTCCCTGTCGGTGCCGTTGTTTTCAATCTGAAGAATCAAGACGGGCGCAATCTACTTTTTCTCCTTTTTCTGTTGCGCCATCTTTTCCTTCATCCTTGAGCTGCGCATCTCGCCCCCGCGTCGACCGATCTCCGCATAGAACTCCGACCCGCGCTCCTGCTTCACGGTTTCTCCACCCTTTTTGCCGATCTCGCGATAGAACTGTGGGCCATATTTGCGCTTGACGGCCTCGCCACCCTTTCGTCCAGCCTCCTTGGCTAGCTGAGGATTGGCGGCAAACCCGCCTTCTCGGTCATGTTCGTGAGACCCACGGTGAGCCTCAGCAATCTTCCGGGCGCCGGGAGACCCGGGTTGAGGTCCGGGTTTGTCATCCGCCATGAGGTCACCCCCTCCCAAAGAATGTGTCTTAGCACCATGCCATGACAAGTCATGACGCTATGCTATGCCGGAATTGTCACAGATACCCTATGTATCTGCGTGAGAGATACCCATATATACCGGCTAAGGAAACAGTTTAATGCTTGCTACGCCAATACTTGCTTGATTTTTCTGTGCAATTAGCCCAACATTTGCCACAGTTAGAGGAGGAGATCGAAACCACACAAGCACGCATAAAAAAGCGCCGGCAGATAAATCCGCCGGCGCGAAAGGTATTAATTGACACCAAATGTGAAACCTATTGTCTCGCGAAAGGGATTTCTCGAGACAACGGTCGTGGGTGTGAGAATATGATTATGAGATGATTTGCTTGAATCTCCCGTACACCTCATCCAGGCCATGACATTCTCGCGGCTTGTAAGTGATCAGCTCGAAGGAGTTCCTTACGATCTCCCTCGCTTCACTAAGAGACGATACATAACCACGCCCCATGGCTTGAACGAGAACGTTGCCGATTGCAGTCGCTTCGATAGGACCTGCGACCACGGTCCTGCCGGTCGCATCGGCTGTGAGCTGGCAGAGCAGCTTGTTCTGGGTCCCACCGCCCACGATGTGAATAGGATCATGCCGTCTTCCGAAAAGCTCATCGAGCGATTCGACCGTCTTTCGATAGCGCAGAGCCAGGCTGTCGAGAGCACATCTGATCACCTCGCCCTTACTCGTGGGTTCAGGTTGATCGGTGCTCGCGCAGAAATTGCGAATGCGCCGGGGCATGTCGCCCGGAGTGAGGAAGACCGGCGCATCGGGGTCGATTATCGAGGTAAATCCTTCCGATTCCTCAGCCATAGAGGCAAGATCGGCGTAGGAGATATCCTCACCCGCCGCGAGCCACGTCCGGCGGCATTCCTGCACGATCCAGAGCCCCATGATATTACGCAAGAACCTGAATGTGCCGGCGACTCCGCCCTCGTTGGTAAAGCTCATCGCCAGAGCTTCATCGTTAATCATCGGCTCGTTGATCTCGACGCCCATAAGCGACCACGTGCCCGAACTCAGATACGCATGCCCTTCGCCTTCGGCTGGGACAGCCGCCACCGCGCTACCGGTGTCGTGAGTAGCCGGAGCGATTACCGGTATTCCTTCACCTGCGCCGAGTTCAGCGACCAGGCTCGGAGCGAGCGGACCGATGTTAGCTCCGGGTGGAACGATCTCGGGCAGGAAATTAGTTGGGATTCCCAGCTTCGAGAGCAGATCGCGGTCCCATGATTTGGCTCTGGGATTATAGAACTGCGTGGTTGTGGCATTTGAGAATTCGCAGACTTTCTTGCCCGTGAGCCAGTAATTGAATAAGTCAGCCATCATCAGCAGCGTAGATCCGCATTTGAGCGCCGTGGAGCCGTTCCTGGACATTGCGAAGAGCTGATAGAGGGTGTTGAACGGGAGGAATTGGATGCCCGTGTGATCGTAGACTTCCTCACGCGGGACAGTGCGGAACACATCATCCATCATCCCCTGTGTGCGCTCATCACGATAATGGAACGGATTACCGAGCAGTTCGCCATCTTCACCGAGGAGCCCGAAATCGACCCCCCACGTATCTACGCCGATCCCATCGATCTTGCCTTTGGTCTGCTGAAGAGCGAGCTTTAAACCCTGCTTTACCTCCGCGAAGAGCCTGAGGGCGTCCCAGTGCAGGTTCCCGAGGGTGCGCACCGGTCCGTTTGGGAACCGGTGCACTTCCTCCAGTGTGAGCCTGTTATATTTTATTATACCAAGCAGAGCACGCCCGCTCTCCGCTCCGAAATCAAAAGCAAGGAATTGCGAGTCAACAGCCATCGCTACGCTCCGAACTTTTCCTGCACATTCATCAACTGGGTGAGGATCTTCATAACATCGATTCCGCGGATTCTCCCGACTCCACCCGCAGTAACCGAACGCTCATCGAAATGGACGCACTTATCGGTGCGGACACCCTCGCCCCAGAATACGATCGGGACCGGGTCGCCGGAGTGATCCTTGATAGCGCAAGGAGTCGAGTGGTCAGCGGTGAGCACGATATAAGTATTCGCCGGGAGCTTAGCCATCAGGTAAGCGAACATCTCGTCGAGCTTTTTGATCATCTCGATTTTGAGCTGCGGTGAATTATCGTGCCCGCCCACATCGGCTCCCTTTACGTTGCAAAGGACGAAATCGTTGGTAGCGAGCTTATCGATGATTGCCGCGGCCATATTGAGCAGGTTGGAATCGCCGCCTCCGGTAGCGCCCGGAACCTCGGTAATCTCCATTCCAACATATCTCGCCACGCCATTAATAAGCCCTGTTTCGGCCACACATGCCGCCTTGAGCCCGTATTCGATCTGGAAACTCTCCATGTGCGGACCGATACCGGCACCTCGCGGGAGGATAACGTTAGCCGGATTGAGACCGAGGGCAATTCGCTCCTTGTTCACGGGGTGGTCTTTAAGGATTTCGTATGATCGCTTCACAAACTCGTTAACGACAGCCGCGGTCTTCGCGCTGGCTTCGTCCGTGGGGTCGATTGGCTTGCACTCCAGCACCTTCGCAGCTTCGTGGTGAGGATCGGTGTCGGTGATATTCGCGCCGAGCCCCGGGGCACGCAGGATCAGAGCGCCGCGATGAGCGACCGATTCCTTGAAGATCACCTGGACACCGTTAATCTCCATACCGTTCACTGCCGCTGCAAGCTGATCGGTGCCTGATGTGATGCGGCCGGCGCGGCGGTCGATCACGACCATACTGTCGTCGACCGTGGTAAAGTTACACCTGAACGCGATGTCGCCTTTTTTGACGTCCATTCCGATGCCTGCTGCCTCGAACGGACCTCTGCCGGTGTAGTATTTGTAGGGATCGTAGCCAAGAATGGCGAGGTGAGAGGTGTCGCTGCCCGCGCGTACGCCCGGAGCGATCGGGTCCATAATTCCACATTCACCTTCGGCTGCGAGCTTGTCGAGGTTGGGTTTATCGGTTGCTTCGAGAGGGGTCTTATTCCCGAGTTCCTTTACCGGCCTGTCCCCCAGGCCGTCAGCGATCAAGAGTAATGCTTTCGGATTTGCCATTTTATAAAGCCTCCAATCAAGAGTGATTTGTAACAAGTTTCAGCACATCTGCCGATACAATAGATTGCCGGGCGCCGTTCGGAAGGTCGAGCAGGAGCGCACCGATAGAGTCTACTCCCCCGATCACACCCGTAATGATATTCCCTTCGGTGTGAACGGCAGCTCGCTTGCCGATACCCCACATATACTTCCGCCACCGCGCTAAAATCTCCTCGAAAGAAGTCTCGATTATCGAAAAAAGAGACTCCGTAAGGGCTTCGATGAGTTCATCAACGTCGGTGCAGCTTCCGCCCTGCAGCGCAATCGAGGTAGCGATATCAGCAATTTCATCAGGAAATGAAGTCTGCCGCACGTTCAGGCCGATTCCTACAACTGCAGTGCTTCCGACCCTAGTCAGAGCGATTTCGACGAGTATACCCGCGATTTTCCTGCCTCTCACCACGACATCGTTAGGCCATTTGATCTCCGCCGGAAGACCGCACTTCGACCTTAAGAGCTCAGCAACGGCGAGAGATGCGGTAAATGAGAGCTGTGAATATTCACTCGGTGGTCTATTCTCTGCGAGTACCGCGCTCATGAGGATATTGCTGCCGGGCTCATCGAGCCATGTCCGGCCTCGCCGGCCTTTGCCCCTGGTCTGTCGCGAAGCGACGACAATGGTCCCTACCAGTGCTCCGGCGTGCGCGAGTTCGATAGCGACGTCGTTGGTGGATGTCACTGCATCGAAGCGGTGGATCTTTGGTACAATCATTGGGCCTGGGTGATATTAAGGCTGATATCGAGTGCGGACGCGGAGTGGGTGAGCGCGCCGACGGAAATGATATCCACGCCTGTCTCCGCGATCTGCCGCACCGTATCGAGATTCACCCCGCCCGATGCCTCCAGCAATACTTTGCCGTTCACTATCGAAACGGCTTCACGCATAAGATCGAGACTCATATTATCGAGCATAACGATATCAGCGCCGGAATCGATAGCCTCTCTAAGTTGGCCGAGGTTAGTCACCTCTACTTCGATCTTAAGCGTATGCGGGGCGCGCTGTTTCGCGGCGGATACGGCGGCTGTGATGCCTCCCGCGGCTGCGATATGGTTATCCTTGATGAGAATACCATCATCGAGGCCGAAACGGTGATTGAACCCGCCTCCGACCCCGACTGCATACTTTTCCAACCTTCGCAGGCCTGGCGTGGTCTTCCTCGTATCGACAATCTTCGCTTTTGTCCCCGAAACGGCTTCTACATATTTCGAAGTCAGAGTGGCGACGCCTGACATCCGCTGGAGGAAGTTAAGCGCGACACGCTCACCCGATAAGATAGCTCGGGTGTTACCTTCTGCCCGGAGTATAACGTCACCAGGCGAGACATGCATGCCGTCGGTCAGGGTGATATGAACATTTACGGTGTCAGCGCCATGCAGGGCAAAAGCGGCTGCTTGAGTCCCTGCCAATACGCCATTAGCTTTCGCAACCATTACGGCAGTAGATTTCGATTCTTCGGAAACTGTAAGAAGACTGGTAATATCTCCGCTCCCGATATCTTCCGTGAGGGCAGCCTTAACAACGCCCTCGATATATGCCTGGTCTAAACCGATCATACCGCAATCATCCCTTCTATCGCCGCGCGAGCCTTCTCGATCACTTCCTGTGAGAGCGTGATCTCATATTTCATATCTTCGAGGCTCCAGAGCACCTTTTCGAGCGTGATCTTTTTCATATTCGGACAGATGTTGACCGGGCTCGGGTTGTAGAATGTCTTATCAGGATTATCTAGCTTGAGCCTGTGCAAAAGACCGCGCTCGGTGCACATGATAAACTCTTTCGCATCGCTCTCTTTTACGTATCTCAGCATACCCGAAGTGCTCTCGATCCCATCGGCGAGAGCGAGAACATCGGGAGCGCATTCCGGGTGCGCGACCACGAGCGCGTCCGGGTGCTCGCGTTTCGTCTTAATAACATCCTGCGCGAGTATCCTGTGGTGAGTGGGGCAGTAACCACAGAATGGGATTACGTGCTTGCCCGGAACCTTCGATGCGACATAGCTCCCAAGCGATTTATCGGGCACGAAAAGGATCGTATCCGCGTCGATAGATTCGACTACGCGGATCGCATTCGCCGAGGTGCAGCAGATAGTGCTTTCGGCTTTGACTTCGGCAGTTGTGTTTACGTAGGCGACCACCGGCGCGCCGGGGTGCTGCGCTTTGAATTCTCTGAGCTGTTCGGCGGTGATCATATCCGCCATCGGACAGCCGGCTTTGGGGTCGGGTATAAGAACGGTCCGGTCGGGGGATAGGATCTTTGCTGTCTCCGCCATGAAATGCACGCCGCAGAAGACGATGACCTTCGCGTCCGTCGCGGCGGCTTTGCGTGAGAGCTCGAGTGAGTCACCGGTGAAATCGGCGATATCCTGGATCTCGGGGAGCTGGTAGTTGTGCGCAAGGATCACAGCCCCCCGGTCCGCTTTTAGTTTATTAATACGTTCGATCAGTTCGCTGTTCGCGCTCAAGATTCCTTACTGCCCCCTTGATTAGCTGTCACCCCAGAGAATGCGGCATCTATCGCCGCTCTCACCGAAGCTACTCCTACAGGCTCGATGCGGGCTGCGTCAGCCAGCTTTTTCGCGCCGCGAGATGTCATAATGGCCTTGTCGAAACCGAGCCTTGCGGCTTCTTTTAGACGTTTTTCAGCGTGGCTGACGGCTCGAACCTCACCCGCAAGGCCAATCTCGCCCAATACAACCGCGGTAGTATCCACACCGCATTCCATAAGGCTCGATGCGACCGCCAATGCGACCGCGAGATCCGCCGCGGGTTCCAGTATCCTGACCCCACCTGCCACGTTCACGTAAACATCCTTGTTTCCAAGCCCAAGCCCGACTCGCTTTTCGAGCACCGCAAGTATCATCAGGACCTTGTTATAATCGATGCCGGTCGATGTGCGCCGTGGGCTCGTGAAGTATGATGGCGCCACCAGAGCCTGGATTTCCACCAGTATAGGCCTGGAACCTTCCATAGTCGCGGTTACCACGGAGCCTACTCCATGAGATGGCCGCTCCGATAAAAGAGCTTCGGAAGGGTTTGCCACTTCGATAAGGCCTTCTTCACACATCTCGAAGATTCCGAGCTCGTCGGTCGAGCCGAATCGGTTCTTAACCGCGCGCAATATCCGGTAAGACTGGTGCCGGTCGCCCTCGAAATAAAGGACCGTATCGACCATGTGTTCAAGCACTCTCGGTCCCGCGATCGCGCCCTCTTTGGTTACATGGCCGACTATGAAAATCGGTATCCCCGATTCTTTAGCTATGCGTACGAGCGCCGCGGTGCAGCTTCGGACCTGGCTCACGGTTCCCGCAGCGGATGCGAGTTCCGGGTCGAACATGGTCTGAATCGAGTCTATGAAGACATATCTAGGATCGACGCTACCGATGTATTGCTCGACAGCCTGAATATTCGTCTCCGAGGCCACTAACAGGTCCGCGGATGCTATTCCGATGCGATTGCTTCGGAGCTTGATCTGCTCCGCGCTCTCTTCGCCCGATATGTACAATACCTTACCTGAGTTAAGGCTTAGATGGTTCGCTACTTGAATGAGTATCGTTGATTTGCCTATCCCCGGATCGCCGCCCACGAGCACCAGCGAGCCCGCTACAACTCCTCCGCCCAGCACGCGATCAAATTCACCGATACCGCTCGAAGTTCTCGCTGCGCCCATTGCGGCGATGTGAGTTATCGAGGTGGGAGGAGCGAAGCTGGTGATCAGAGTGGCTGATTTGCCCGATGTCTTGGTCGCAACGACTACTTCCTCGACCATCGAGGCCCATTCGTTGCAATCCGGACACCTTCCGACCCACTTCGGCGATTCGTATCCACAGGATTGGCAAACGTACTTTGTCTGTGTTTTTGCCATTGTTAGTTAAAGAAAAGGGGCAATCGGACGAGCGTCCTCTTACCCCTCACATTCCTCATTATCTCAATGCTATTTTACCAGAAGACCGGTATTCTCTCAAGCTGGCCGGCGGCTGATTACAGAGTGAAATTGGTGCCGACACTGAGAGAAAGACCGCTGAAATCAGCATCAGGAGTATACGGGATTTTCATCACGCCGACTTTATCGTATCTCAAAGAAATATAATATAGCCCGATCTGGCGTCCTGCCATAACGGTAAAGCCGGGTTCCATTTTCGTGGTATTGGTGTAAGAATAGTCCGGTTCTTCATAATGGGTTCTGCTGATGCTTACCCCTCCGCCAACGAACCAGCTATTGTCTTTATTAGTAAAATACTTGATATGAGTTGCCGCCAGCGGCAGGAAGCTTGCCCTGGCCCTGTTTCCGTCCATCGAGAACCAGCCCAGGCTGATTATGTTTACCGGTCGATCTTGTTTATCGAACGAGACGTTATAACTGATAGTCGGGCCTATGCAGTTGGATGATATTCGTGTTAGCGTATAGCTGGATGGATTGTAAACAGAAGCCCCAATGCCGAATTTGCTCCTATATGATGATTCATACTGAGCAAACGCCGAAGAAGCAAGGATAGCGACAAGAGCTAATGAGAGCGTGATTGCGGCAAGCTTTGACCTCATAATAATTCTTCTCCTTTATCAAACTGAGCAGTGCGATTATACGTTACCAGGCTATTCGTGTCAATGAACTCATCGTAAAACCGCTTTGACAGTGAAATCGCTATTGACAGCCGGGCTGAAATGCTGTATTCATAACCTGGGTTAGATGAGTTTGTATATTTCGTATGGTCAGGAGGTAATGCCGGTGGCGCAAATTACAGCTACAATTACTGATGCCGCTGATATCCGGGCACTCGATTGCGTTATGCCGGATTATATCAAAGTATCGCGCCTGTCCAAGCGCCTGGCTGAACTGATGCATCTACCTCCTGTCGGGCCTGACGATTATCCCATCAACTATGGCCTCATAATTAAAGGTGGATATTTACTCGATCCCGAAGCCACCCTCGCTGAAACCGACCTCCCTAAACCGTTGACACTACGAATCGTGCCTGAGATTGCTGCCGCTCAAGATGAAATAGACACCTTCGGAGAGCCAATGACCGGGGAAGAAGATGAATCGGAACTCGATGAATTTGAGATAGAGACCGGCGAGCAGATAGCGTTGATTCATGATGACATACTCGCCGCGCGCCCTGATGTAAGGATCGATGCCGCCGTTCACAAGAAGATAGAGGCATTCGCGAGAAAAGACCGGCATACCGAGTGTGCCGGGCTATTACTCGGGACGGTCGACTGTGAAGACACGGCGACGGTTATTCACATATCTGCTATTGCGCCGGCTGAAGCTGCGGAAGGGACTCGTACGAGTGTCCGGCTGACCCTGGAAGCGTGGGAATCTATGCTGTGGGTGCGAGACCATAAATACGGTCACTTGCGCGTGATCGGTTGGTTTCATACGCATGCGGGATGGGGAGTGTTCCTCTCGGATCCTGATGTTTTTATTCATCGCCATTTCTTCCCGCATCCGAATATGGTCGCGTATGTGCTCGATCCGACCTCGGGCAGCGACGGATTTTACTTCTGGCACGAGGGGAAAATCAGCCCATGCCCGAATTATGGACTTGTCGGCACTGCCGACGAAATCCAACTGCATAAGAACGAGACCCAGGCCAAAGCCGCAAGAGGCCGCAGGCCCGACCTTCGCGATGCGATCATCGGGTTACTGGTACTATTGGTGCTCGGTTTGGGCTTTGCCGCGATTCCGCTCGGTAGGGCTCATCACCACCGGGAAAAACCACGGCAGCGCACAGCCGCCGTAAAACCGCCGGAGCATGTCAAAGATAAGCCTGCGGTGACCGATAAGCCCGCTCCTCCCGCTGATAAAACTTATGCCATCGCTTCCGGTGATAATCCCTGGAGTATATGCAACCGAATCTACAAAAACGGCGATCTCGGCACTGCTTTGATGCGCTACAACGGTCTTCCACCGAATCCACGCTTGAGCATTGGCCAGCAGATCAAGCTGCCTTCCAAGGAAAAGCTGGAGAAGCTCGCAGGCCATTGATTATCGTGCTGAAGGGTCTTTCGCGCTGCTTGGGTAAGTCAGTATAAATGCGACTTAACCCAATATGAGAAAGGACTTTGGAGCAGTGCGTTTAGATGATTTCATCCAGGATCTTGCCAGGACAGCCGGGCATATACAGAAAAAGGCTTTTCATCATACATATTCCTGGCGATCCAAGACCGGCAAGGGCGATATCGTTACCGAGATAGATGAAGCGTGCGAAAGGCTGATCCTAGATCGCATAACCCGCGAATTTCCCAATTACCCGATCCTTTCCGAAGAGAGCGGAGCGTTCGGTGTCGAAGAGGATATGCCGGTTTGGGTGATTGATCCCCTCGATGGCACCCGCAACTACAAAATGGGAATCCCCTTCTTCTGCACGTCCATAGGTCTGGTGCGCAAGGGCGTGCCTGAGATCGGCGCGATCTACGATCCGATCCACGATGAGATGTTCTTCGCCGAGCGCGGTAAAGGCGCTTTTGTGAATGGCGAGAGGATATCCATTGGATGCGAAGATTCTCTGGAAGATGCAATCGTTTCGATAAGCTGGGTAAAGCAGAAGGTAAACCGGCATACATTCCTGAATTTCATCGATGAACTCAGTCACCAGACATCATATTTCCGCCGCTTCGGTTCAGCAGCGCTTGTTACGGCTTATGTCGCCTGCGGGAGGGTCGACGCATATATGCAAGGCGGCCTCAACCCCTGGGACATGGCTGCCGCGGTGCTCCTCATCGAAGAGGCCGGGGGAATGATAACAGACTTCCAAGGTAAACCGATCGACATCCGCAACAAAGACATTGAAGTTGTCACCGCAAACCCCAAGCTGCATTCGATCCTGCTTGAGAAAGTCATCAGAAGAGATAAGTGGTAGAGCCTACAATTGCATAGGTTTTTCCCACTCCATCGTCACGCGTAGCTGCTCGCCGGCGGTGATTGTGATGGGTTGGGGGAACTCGATTCGAGCAGTTGTGCCTTCGAGAACCCGCGTGAAGCTGCCGGGGGTCTTGTTGACTGTAATAGTCATCTCGCCCTTCGCCGCGGCGTTTTTAGCCGCTGGGGGAAGGTGAAGAGTCAGCTTCCTGAGTTCCAGCTTGCCGTATTCCAGTGCAAGAACGTTCGCTTGGCGCCCACCTTCTCTTTTCTGGCTAAAGAGCCCCCAGCCTTCAGCAGTCGTGAAGAAGCTGGAGTGATTGTTCGGTGAGACGATAGGATTAAATTCCAGCGCGCCATCAGGCCCGCAGTATTTGTAGCCCTGCGCCGCAAGGAGCATAGCCCAGGCTGACATCGCGCGGGCGTAGTGGTTCGAGCATTCGACCTCCGCCCATGGATTACGCTGGATCGGCGGGCGCGGAACGCCGTTATAACGATCGCTTACAGCTTTCACAATCTTATACGCGTCGCTGGTTCGGTTCTCGAAAAGCATCAGCCCCGCAACTTCATATTCTATGCCCGTCCAAACCTCGAAGCTGTAGAGCATCTCATTTCTGGGTTTATTACCGTTGGGCCAGGTGCAGCAATAGAGGCCGGGGTCGTTCTCGCCGGCGAAGGTCCTGGGCTGCTGAAGCACATCGCCGAAATCTTTCACCCAATTGTGCTTCATAATAGCACTGAGAGAAGAACGGACGTGATCCTCAGGGAGAAGATAACCCAGATCGAGGATATCCGCCCACCACTGACCGAGCAGCTGGTCCGAATGGCACCCCTTGCCGTAGGGCCGGTTAACATTGGGCTGATCGTTGATAGCCGGCCAGTCTTCGAGGAGCCATTGATTGGTCCCGACCTGGCTCGGAGAGGGTTTAGCTTCGATCTGCTGATAATATTCACCATTCCAGCATGCTTCATCGAGCCGTTTGCGGCCACTATCAAAAACCGCGCGTACGGTGGATGCGAAGTCATTGTCTCCTTCGATCTTCGCCATTTCTTCGCTCGCGCGCAGGGCGGCGAGGTAGAGCGTTCCGATGAATGTGTTCGGGCCATACATGGCGGCATCGTATGTGTTCCACTGCTCGTTGACTAGAACTCCATCCTTATTCGGGTCCCAGGAGTTCAAGACGAACTGCATCGCCAGCTTGATATGCGGCCATTCCGAATCGAGCCATTTTCTGTTAGATGAGAGCCGATACTCACGATATGATTTAAGAATAGTGCCGAGGTGGCCGTCCACAAACGGCTCCGTTCCCCTTGGCTCGGTGAGCGGGAGGGTGGTTCGGTGCCTGATGCCGCCGTCGGGTTTCTGCTGAACTTCGAGGTCGATCCGCCGCATATTGCGTTCGAGCGTTGGGAAGAGGTGCGCAAGCTGCTGTTCGTAGTCGAAAACATGTGTGCAATTCATAGGGCAGCAGCCGGCGCCTTCGAACGCGACGAAGCTTCCGTCACCAAGCCACATGCAGACCGTGCTCGCGAGCGTGCTGGACTGCGCGGAAATACGGTCCAGCATCCAATAGGGCAGGGTGGTCTTGTAGAAAGTCCTGCGGAACCGCTCGGTATCCCCCGCGAGCCGGGAATAGTTAGCGGTGACATATTCGGCGACATCGCTTGCATCGTTGAACCAATTAGCATACATTCTCCCGAGCCTGGGCTGGTTATTTGGATCACCCCAGAATACGACGAGGTTCGGGAAATGCCACGTCCACACTATCGGAATAGTGACTCTCTGGCCGGGCTGAAGGGTGGCCGGCACCGTGATGGCGGAATTCCATGTATGCGTCGTCATGCTCGGGCCGGGATGTTTGATTCCAGTGATATCTCCACTGCCTGAGAACGCCTGCCAGAGCTCGTGAAGATCATCCCACTGAGCTGTTACGAGCGCATCCTTAGCCGTAGATGCCATACACATCGTGCCGAATTGTTTATCGTCAGGCTTTAGCGACGGATTCGACAGCAGAACACCGCGCAGGTTATCGGTGGATATGGGAGTGTTTTCGTTTCCACCGTAAGCGCCGTTCCAGATATCATCGATGCGGGAGACTCCATCATACCCGACCGCATTTTGAAGAGTGGAAAGGACCGATGTCTCCACCGCGACCGAGCTTTTATTTTCAAGGGTGAACTCGAAAATCGCAGCTGGTATGGCGGAATCCTTATCGTTCATCGGGATATGAGGCGAGAAAGCCCTTAAAGTCAACTGTACCGGCAGCGTTTCATCATCGTAATGAATCTCCGCGATTGGGTATTCACCCTCGAATTCGACTTTACCGACAGCGGGCAGGTCGGCAATCGGCGTCTGCTGGAGGAGTTTTGCAACCGGCTTACCATTCGCTGGTTTGGCCCAGATAGCGAAGAAGCTGTCGGGGACAACACACGCCTCATTTATTTTATTGAAGATGCACCATTGCCTTACCACACCGTCGCCGCAAAGGCTTACATGCCCGCTGCCGATCCCGCCGATCGGCATTGCGATATCCTGGAGAGCCTTACCGGCGTAGACTATCTTTCCTGATGACTCATTTACGGTTTTGAGCCATTTTTCGTAGCGAGCTTGCTTCGCGACGGCATCGGCCTGGCGAGCGGTTTCCTCGGCAGGTGACATCTCGTGTATGTCGTCGACGTTGATATGTCCCCATTCGCCGGTGCCGGAATCGACGATCTTCAAATATACGCGCTGTCTGTGCAGCTTACGGACATCCCAGTAGCGCCACTGCATGGTTTCTGAGTTTCGCCCGGTTTCACGGTAAATTTCTTTGTCGTCGGCGACTCTGTAGAGTGCGACGTAGCATGAATCGGGTTGATATCCACCACCCACGAGCAGCGAGATTGTATCCGCCTGAACCCGGAACGGTGGCGACTGCAGGACTACCGTAGCGGTGTCGTAGTTTGGATTCTCATACAGGCCTATGAAATATCTGCCGTGCTGGTTGAAGCGCTGATCGTGCCGAGCCGTATCGGGACCGGTCGGCAGCTTGCCCGCATCGCCGGAAATGACTTTCCATCCCTGCAGCGTTCCGTCCTCGAAGTCGAACGAAGCAAGCGGCGCCTGAGCAGCGGCGGATACCGCGATCAGAACGCACATCACCCCCGCAAGGACAAGACTATACGCGATGCTGCGTTTCAACATTTACACCACCTCCCGGAATGGAGGAATTATGAATTTTAAATTTTGAATTATGAATAGGCATGGGTGAAGGTCTGCACCGAACCGATGCTTTAGTAAAAAGCCTTCAGAAGCATGGTAAGCTTTGCTTTTACCATATTATCAATCCAGATCAGACTCCCAATGTGCAAGTAATCATAATTCAAAATTCTTGATTCATAATTCCCCTTCTGCTTTGGCTTGATATCTACAGGGCCTGGCCGCCTTTGGCGACTGTGTCTTTGGTGAAGATCTTCGTGCCCAGAGTGATATTCTTCGGCACTTTCTGGCCGTTCAAGATTTTAAGAGCCGTATCGATTGCCTCAGCGCCGCAGGTGGGATACTGGAATGTGGCGGCGAGCATGCCGTTTTTCACATAGCCCACACCCTCGCGCGGCAGACCGTCGATCCCGACGAATTTGATCGTCTTCTCGCGGCCCTTGCCTTCGTTCTTCGTTGCGACATACGCGCCATGAGCGCTGGGGTCGTTATGGCCGTATACCGCATCGATATCGCCAGCGCCAGGGAAGCGAGAGAGAGCCGACTCCATCTCCTTCTGAGCATCCGGCTCGAGCCAGTGGCAATCGGCGTCGAATATGACCTTGATCTGCGAGCCCTTGATTCCTTCCATAAAACCCTTATGCCGGTCCACAGCCGGAGGGCTGGTCATAAGTCCCTTGAGCTCGACAACTTTTCCCTTGCCACCGAGCAGCTTTACCATAAATTTGCCCGCTTCCTCGCCGATCTTCTCGTTATCACCGCCGATGAAGCATGTGTAATTGTCTCCCTCGATCTTGCGGTCGAGCACGATCACCGGGATATTTGCCGCCATTGCGTCAGCGACCGGTTTGGTAAGAGGACGCGCCTCCTTGGGGCTGATGATGATCAGGTTGACTCCCTGATCGATGAACTCCTTCACCTGATCCTGCTGCGTCGTTGTCTTGTTCTGAGCGTCTTTCCAGATTATCTTGATTTCAGGATGTTTATCGGCCGCTGCCTTGATATCGGCGTTCATCTCGACGCGCCAGGGTTCGCCGAGGTTACACTGCGACATGCCGATAACGAACTGCTTTCCCGCAGGCTTACCCGCAACTGATGCGTTCGTTGTTGTCCCCTGGTTCTGTCCGCAGCCGCTGAGCGCGATAACCAGAACCACTAAAACCAATGCTCCAAGACGTAAGAACTTCATGGCTCTCCCCCTATGCACCTTTCTTCCGCTTGCCCTGTTGAATCAGGACCGCGATAACTATCAGTGCCCCTCTTACCATCAGCCTGTTCGCTTCGGGCACTCCGCGAAGGCTGAGAACTTTGCTGATGTATGCGATTATAAGGGTCCCAAGGAACGTGAAGAACATTCCCCCCTTACCGCCCATCAGGCTCGTGCCGCCTATGACAACAGCGGCGATTGCGTCGAGTTCATAGGTAGCCCCGGCTTCCGGGTCACCAAGCGTCATCCTGCTCGCATTGCATATCCCCGCGAGACCGGATGTGATACCACATAAGGTGTAAGCTGCGGTCTTTATCAACCCTACACGGATTCCTGAAAGCCGCGCCGCTTCTTCGTTTCCGCCGATTGCGTAAAGATATCTTCCGAACTTTGTGAAGCGAAGCAGCAGCCACAGCACCAGGATCGAGAGTAGGAAAAGCAGCGTAACAGGCTGCAGACCGATGCCGGGAAGCGGGGTTGTCATCCAATCGAAAATGCTAGGGCCGCCAATCTGCATCGCATACCACTTCTGCGCTCCCGGCTGGACCTTTATTCCCGCCGATATCCACTTAGCCGCTCCACGCGCCACGAGCATCATTCCGAGCGTAGCTACGAACGGCTGGATCTTGAACCTGGAGATTACCATCCCGCTCACGGCGCCCATCGCCGCCGTCGATAGCAGCGTGATCAGCACAGCCATCGGCGTCGACATTCCATAGCCCATCAGCAGCAGCGAGAATAGCGTTGCGGCGAACCCGAGGACCGACCCGACCGATAGGTCGATTCCCGCCGTTATAATGACCAGAGTCATTCCCGCGGCGAGGATACCGATCTCGGCATATTCGAATAAAATATTCTTCTGAGTAGCGACGTTCAGGAATGTGGAGTGCCCTGTCGTGTAGGTTTGCGGTGACAGGAAAATGCCGAGGATAAAAACTACTACAAAGGCGAGAACGCCTCGCAACCGATCAATTATGTCCCATACGCCGTGTGAACGTTTTTGTGATGGTTCAAGCGTGATACTGGACTGGTTCGATTGCTTCGTGCTTTCTGACATTCTAATTCAAGTGATCCCCCGGGGCATATTGTACGCTCAACTATTTCTTAACTTCGAGATGCGTCCTTCCCTTCCTTCAATCGGGGAAGTCGTGCCTCGGATGGGTAATATTACTACGTAAGAATGCCCAACTGCCGCTGGCGCACACTGGGGGCGTTCTTAGGGAATCGTGTATGAACACTCTCATGGCTGCTTCGCAGCACTGTTGTGTTCGCCACGAAGGGAACGAAAATGGCAAAAAGCGCCATTTTCGGAGGAGCATTAATATGAGAAACAATGAAGCCGGAAGAGATGACATAACGATAGGCGAAGAAGCAATGGAGCAGGTAGTCAGACCTGGGCTCGAAATCGGTCATATCGTGCCGGATTTCAAGCTGGAATCAACAGACGGGAAAGTCATCTCCCCCGTCGACTACAAGGAGAGAAAGAACCTAGTCATCCTGTTCTTCAATCCGAGAGAGAGATGCGATTGGGAGATGCTGGCTGAGGTCAGGCGGCGCTACCACGAAATCACCGATGATAACGGCGAAGTCCTGGCGATCGCCAGTGGACCCATGGAGGAGCTGCGCGAGTGCGTGTCCGGGCTTATGCTGCCGTTCCCGGTTCTCAGCGACGTACACGAGGAAGCGACTTGCGCCTATTGCGCGGTCGAATCCATGGTCTTTATAGCCGACCGGTTCGGTGAGCTTAAAATGCAGGGCACGATGTGTGGAGCCGTTGACGAGACCCTGGATAAGGTCATGTCGACCCTGGAACTTATCGAGCTCGAATGCCCTGAATGCGGTGTTCCAACCTGGCCTATGGGTGAGAGATAACGGTTATCGCCAGGGCTCCGATGCGTAACGGCGAAGGACCAGCTCGTCGGTCAATGCGGCGCCGTCCTGTGAGCAAAGATAGAGAGCGGCTGCAGCTACTTCATCAGCAGTCATCCATTCTGGGGAGTCTTCGGACTCCCCTCTGGATGCTCTCAGATCCGTGCTCAAACCCGTAAGCACACCACCGGGGCTGAGCATATTGACGCGGATTCCGAATTTCTGCGTCTCGAGCGCGAGGACTTTCGTGAACCCGACCAGGGCATGCTTCGACGCGCAATAGGCTGCCTGCTCGATGTAACCTCTGCGTCCGGCCATCGATCCTACATTGACAATCCGCCCGCTCTTTCGCTCTATCATCTGCGGGAGCACCTCTCGACAGGTGATGAAAAGGCCTCTCATATTCGTGGACATCAGCTGATCCCATGCATCGGTCGGTGTGTCTACGATCTTATGCAGGGTGATAACAGCAGCATTGTTGATCAGTATATCAATAGGCCCAAGTTCTGATTGCGCCTTAGTGATCGCGTTCTTGATCGAGCTTTCGTCAGTCAGATCCATCTGAACGGGAATCGCCCTACCACCGGCCGAGGTAATATTATCGCACACCTCGGTAATCTCTCCGACACTTCTCGCCGCCGCTGCAATAATTGCCCCTTTTGATGCGAAAAGTTCTGCTATCGCTCTTCCAATTCCTCGTCCGGCTCCGGTAATAAAGACAACTTGCTCGTTCAACATTTCTCTAACCTCCAGCTCATCAACATATTCATGGTAACGGAAGTTGCTCGATACTTCAAGGTAAAAGGCTGCAGGTGGGTATATACGCGGCGGAGGGAAATAAAATGAGGCTATTCCTGCTGATATCATCAGTTGTCTTGATACTAGCCGCGACGCCGGCTCTGGCTCAGTCTGAATGGGGGATACCTTCTTCGGGGAAGAATGGTTATCTGGACAGGCCGCCTGTCTTTGTTACGAATGAGCCCTATTTTCCATTAACAGGCCTGGATTTCAACATGCCAAGGCCTGGCGAGATAATCCCGGCTGTCGATATCTCGGGGATCAGTTCGGATGATTTTCGGCAGAATGGGAAGAATGTGCAGCCTGGCCTGGATGTAGAGATCAATTGGATCCGCGCCGGGGCTTTGCGCGGCTTCAAAGGCGGCTGGGCCGCGGGAATATCCGTTCCCTGGTATAGGAACAAGGTAAAGGGCAATATGCATGGATTACCAACGACATCCATCGCTGAAGGCTTCGGCAACATCCTCCTGGCAGGGAAGAAAATAATCTGGCGCGGTAATTCAGGCAGATTGGCCGTAGTCGCTGCCGGTGTCGAGTTCCCGAGCGGTAAAAATAACTCGGTATTTGGCCAGAGCAACGCGGCTACGAATGCGTACTGGCGGAACTTCCCTCAGCGCCTGCCTCTGGGATGGCAGCCAAGCACGGGAACGTTCAATGGGGTGTTCGCAATCTCCTATGGCCAGTATGCTCATCGCTATTCGTGGGAGGGTTTTCTGGCGTATAAGGCATACAGCGCGGATGATGAAGACGTAAAGGTAGGCAATATCTTTATTGCCTCAGTGGATGGCACCTACGGCATCAGTAAACCGCTTGCCGTTTCGCTGGGGTTTACTTTGAAATCCCAAGCCGATGACAGCTATCCAGAGGCGCCTCCCCCCGGGGTTCAACAGCCTCTTACAGCTGGTACAACAACACACGGCGCTACGCTCTACCTGGATTCGACGATTCACTACATCATTTTGCAGAAAGTTACAGTTGGAGTGGGGATCAGGGTACCGATAGTTAAGCCGGATGCGGGCATGGTGCCAAGCGGCCAGGTGAGCCTTATCTTTTACCCGAATATTTGAAGATGCATAGACCTGGATAGAGTAAAATCTGCTCCCTCTCCCCTGGCGAGTTAAGGTGAGGGGAAGCTAACAATTCCCTGCTATTCCTTTTCGAGTAGAAATATGCCGTAATCGGCGAAGAAGTTCGGATGCATTCGCACGAGCTTGCAGGCGCCTTGGTCTATGACCAGATCAGTCTCGCCGGCTATCCTGAGCCTGTTCTCGTGGCAGAAGCGGCGGAAGTCTTTGATCGTGGTCAGGTGGATATTGGGTGAGTCGTACCATTCGTAAGGCAGATGCTTTGTTCTTGGCATTACGCCCTGGAACATAAGCTGCATACGAACGCGCCAGTAACCGAAATTGGGCACCGAGATGATGGCTCTCTTGCCGACTCTCGCCGCTTCCTTGATTAGGAAATCAGGTCGGTGGAGGACTTGGATCGTGCTAGTAAGGATCACATAGTCCATACTCTGGTCGTTGAAATCCGCCAGACCTTCATCGAGGTCACCGTGGTAGACGAACAGCCCCTTCTCCACGCAAGCCTGCACGGCGGTATCCGAAAGCTCGATGCCCTGCACTCTCGCGCGTTTCTGCTTTTGCAGCGCCTTCAGGAGGTAACCCTCACCGCAGCCCAGGTCGAGTACATGGCTTTCCGGTTTCACCATATCGATGATGTAGTGCAGTTCGGGCCTTAGATGCAGCGCCTCATCGTTATTTGTGTTTGTTTGGGAATCAATATTCATCTGCGCCATTAGTCCTGGGGTCCGCATATTCGAGAAAATTGGTAATCAGCCTGCCGAGCGTATCTACTTCCACGAGAAACGCATCGTGGCCATAATCCGATTGTATCTCCGCATAGCTCACGTCAATGTTATTGCGTCTGAGAGCCGATACAATCTCCTTGGACATATACGGTGGGAAAAGCCAGTCCGAGGAAAATGACACCACAAGGAACGCCGCTTTTACTCCCGCGAGTTCTTTTCGCAGCTCTCCACTCGGCAGCGCCAGGTCGAAATAGTCCATCGCCTTCGTTATATACAGATATGAATTAGGGTCGAATCGATTTACGAACGATTCACCACGATAATTCAGGTAGCTTTCCACCTGGAACTCGGTGACGAAATCGTAATCCGGTTCGCTTTTATCCTGCAAACCGCGCCCGAATTTCTGGTGCATCGATACATCGGACATATAAGTGATATGCCCGATCATTCTTGCTATCGCCAGACCCGAGCTCGGTATTGATCTGCCGTAGTAGTCGCCGTTGTTCCAGTTCGGATCGGACATGATCGCATGCCTGCCCACCGCATCGAAAGCTATCGCTTGAGCCGAGAGCCGGGCTGTAGTGGCGATCGGCATCGCCAGCCGGACCATTTCTGGATATGATACGGTCCACTGCAGGACCTGCATCCCGCCCATGCTCCCTCCGGCTACGCACATAAGCTGCTTGATTCCGAGGTGATCGATGAGCTGTTTCTGCGCATGGACCATATCGAGGATGGTGACCATTGGGAAGTCCAGGCCGTATGGCCTGCCTGTTTCAGGATTGATCGAACTGGGCCCGGTGCTTCCTTTGCATCCGCCGATTACATTCGAGCAAATAACAAAATATTTGTTGGTGTCGAAAGCTTTGCCCGGACCGACTGCGTTATCCCACCATCCCGGTTTAGGATCGTCGGGGTGGTTCTTACCTGCAACGTGCGCATCGAGCGTAAGAGCATGCACGATCAGAATAGCATTGCTCTTATCTTCATTAAGCCGGCCATAGGTTTCGTAGGCGAGCGTAATCGGGCCGAGTTTTCGACCGCATTCCAGATGCAGTTCGTTTGGTGGCTCGGCGAATGTGAAATACTGCGTTTCTACAATTCCTACTGATTCGGCTTCGGATGAAATCATTTCGCTTCCCAGAATGAGGTGTAAAAGCTCAGGCATCGAGATGGTTGCCCAAACTCAACTGAGAGGATACCACTTTTGCCCGTGCCCTGCAATCTTATCATACCGTTTCTACCAGCCGGAAAGTTCGCAATGCTGTCATCCTGAGCTTGTTCCGGCATCCGTTAAACCTGAAACAAGATCAGGACGACAAGCCATTGTCGATACTTCAGGCCCTTATTGAAAACAAATAAAGGCCTACAACCGCTGCATTAAGTGCGTGCGCTGTCAGGCAGTAAGGGCAGGGGAGGTGTAATACGAAAAACATCGCATGAACAAGATAAACACTAAACCCGAGCCCCACAATCAACAATCCAAGCATTGCCCATGGCACAGCCCATCGGCCCGTAGTCAATCTAATTCCCACTGCTCCGAGCACCATTGCAAAATAAGCGGCGCCTAATATGGCATGCGGAATCCCGAAAATAGTCGATTCTTTCGAGAGTGCTATAGTTTCACACGATCCGGCTGTCAACTGGCACATCGCGGAAGATTTAACCGCTGCGGGACTGATAACTTGGTAGTGGGCCATAGCAAGATACGTGGAATCAGCTATCCCGGCAAGCGCTAGACATCCTATCAGAACGGGTATTAAATGCTTCATCGTCTGTATCTTCTAAGCGCTTCATGGTGAAAATACCCGTTTAGGCAAGGTGGGGAATCACGGAATAACCACAATGGATAACGTTGAGGCTCTCTTATGGGCTCTTTATATATCACCATGGAGGAATTCATGTTCGGTCGTTCATCGGGGAAGATTGATTTGCCGAGTGTGCCTGCTACACTGGCGCGCATTATTCAGATCACTAATTCTCCTGACGCCACCGCCGAGCAAGTGGCCGGCGTGGTAATGCTCGACCAGTCACTTGCCACCAAGGTCCTTAGAATCGCCAATTCCGCAATTTACGGAAGAAGGATCAAGGCAGAGACGATCAGCGACGCCGTTGTAACGCTCGGATTCAGTGCAGTCAGAAATCTTGCCGCTTCAGCTTCAGTAATCGACGCACTATTTCCCAGGCAGATGTTTCCCGGCTTTTTATGGCAGGAAATGTGGATTCATTCAGTTACCGCGGCTGTGAGTTCGGAAGTCATTTATTCCCGGATGTGCAGGGGTGGAGGCGGCGAAGTTGCTTTTGTGGCTGGGCTTCTGCACGATGTCGGTAAACTTATCCTTGCGCGTGCACTTCCCGAAAGGTTCCGTCAGGTCGTGGAAGCTTGCAGAGATTATAACTTTACTATGTCTCAGGCTGAAAGGAACCTGCTCAGCACCGACCATGCGAAGGTGGGCGGTGAGCTGGCGGAGCAATGGAGCTTCCCGGAGAAGCTTCGTGATGGGATTACTTTCCATCACAATCCCGGAGAGGCTTATGGAAATGAAGACCTGGCGCGAGCCGTAAACGCTGCCAATCTACTCGCCAAGCGGATGTCCAGGAATTATATCGTGGGTGTGTCTGTCGAGATCAGCCTGAAAGATGTCGCTGACGCGGCCGGGCTTATGGTGGGAGATATGGATTTCATCGTAAACCAGGTGCGAGAGCGCATGCGGCAGTGCAGTGAAATCTTAGCATGGAGTAATACGATGCCAGGCGCAGCTCACCTGGCTGCATAATCAATTCTAAGCTATCAGCAATCAGCCGTCAGCAAAAGTTGACGGCTGATTGCTTGATGGGTGGATGGCATGATTGTCCGATGGCTTGATGGCCCGATGACATGATGGCCAGGATTATAAATCTTACCATCATACTTGCTGCCTGTGATGATAATGACTACTTCAGAGATCACTGATAGCTAAATGCCCAAATACTCCTCCGTCTTAGCCGCGATTGCTTCGGGGGTGAAGCCGAACTTCTCGGCGAGCACCTTAGCCGGAGCTGATGCGCCGAAGCGGTTCATACCGATAACGATTCCTTCATCACCGGCATATTTACTCCAGCCGAACGGCGACGCAGCTTCCACCACCACTCGCTTCTTCACATCCGGCGGAATGATACTGTTCCTGTAAGCCGCATCCTGCTGATCGAAGAGCTCTGTGCAAGGCATCGAGACCACTCGCGCGCCTATGCCCTTGCTCGCCAGAATGTCGGCGGCTCCGATGGTGGCGCTTACTTCCGATCCGGTAGCGATGAGGACCACATCGACCTTCTCCGCGTCCTTAATGACATAAGCGCCCTTTCGCAGACCTTTCGCCTTTGTCGGATCGCTGCTGCATGCTGGAACGTTCTGGCGGGTGAGGGCGAGAGCCGTCGGAGTATGGCTGTTCTCGAGCGCGACCGTTAATGCGACTATGGTCTCGGCCGTATCCGCCGGGCGAATGACGTTGAGATTCGGGATCGCTCTCAGTGAAGCGAGCTGCTCGATAGGTTCGTGAGTCGGTCCATCTTCACCGAGGAAGATACTGTCATGGGTGAAGAAATAGATCACCTGCTGCTCCATAAGAGCCGCGAGTCTGATTGTGGGGCGCATATAGTCTGAAAAGATCAGGAATGTTGCTCCGTAAGGGATCAATCCTCCGTAAAGAGCAATGCCATTACACTCCGAGCCCATTCCGTGCTCGCGGACACCAAAGTGAATGTTGCGGCCGGCATAATTGTCTTTCGAGAAGCTTCCGCCGCCTTTTACATCTGTCTTCGTGCTGGGAGAAAGATCGGCGGAACCGCCCCAGAATGATGGAACGAATTTTGCGATCTCTTGAATAGCCATCCCCGAAGAAGCACGTGTGGCTGTTGGTTTCTGGCAGTCTATGTTAGGCATAATTAGGTCTTCAAGGTTCGCCGGCACTTCTTTCCTCATCATCTTGTCCCAGAGCGTGGCCTGGTCAGGGAACTCCTGGCGATATTTCTTGAACAGCTCCTGCCATGCGTCATATTCCGGCTTAAGCTCATCGGCTCGCTTAGCGAATATACCGTGCACCTCGTCGGGAACGTAGAATGTCGGCTCCAGCGGCCAGCCTGCTGCCTCTTTCGCCGCTTTAGTCTCATCGGCGCCGAGTGGCTCGCCGTGAGCGCCTGCTGTATCGTGCTTTGTAGGAGCGCCGTTTGCGATATGGGTGCGAGCAATGATGAGGCTGGGCTTATCGGTGACAGCTTTAGCGTTGGCTATTGCTTCGAGCGCCGCATGCCTGTCGTGACCGTCGATCGACTGGACGTGCCAGTGATATCCTTCGAAGCGCTTCGTGACATCGTCGGAATACGTGATATCGGTGCCGCCTTCGATGGAGATATGGTTGTAATCGTATATGACGATCAGCTTGCCGAGGCCGAGGTGACCTGCGAGGCTGCATGATTCGTGGCTTACGCCTTCCATCATATCGCCGTCGCTTGCTACGACATAGATATTGTGATCGATGATATCATAGCCGGGCTTGTTGAACAGAGCCGCGATGTGAGCTTCAGCCATCGCCATGCCGACTGCGTTCGAAATGCCCTGGCCGAGCGGGCCGGTCGTAGTCTCGATGCCTCTGTCGGGCTCATACTCCGGGTGTCCGGGAGTGGCGCTGCACCACTGCCTGAACGCCTGCAGTTCAGACATCGGCATTTCGTATCCGGATAAATGCAGCAGAGAATAAAGAAGCATCGATCCGTGCCCGCCGGAGAGGATGAACCTGTCGCGGTTCGGCCATCTTGGGTCCTTGGGATTATAACGCAGGTGCTTCATCCACAGTGTGTAAGTGTAATCAGCCGCTCCCATCGGCAGGCCCGGGTGCCCCGAGTTCGCTTTCTCCACGGCGTCGACGGAGAGAAACTTAATCGTATTGACAGCGAGGTCATCTAGTCGTTGATCGATAATCGGTTCAGACATATTATTCACTCCAATCACGTTCTTAGGTTTACCTGTTACCCAAATGTAGCCATTATGCTCTGGGACTGGCATTCCCTTCCAAAATAGGGTATTATCCAATCGACTTAGCATATTAAAATTGCGGGGACATATTAATGAATGTCGGAATCATCGGACTTGGACGAATGGGAATGGGTATGGGAGCGCGATTAGTGGCGAAGGGTCACATGGTCGCGGGTTATGATGTTTCACCGTCAGCCAGGGCGGCATCAGAGGAAGCAGGTATCAGTTGGGTCGATTCGCCTGCGGACTTTGGGAATGCGCTCGCCGCACCGAAAGCCGTCATTATGATGGTCCCGGCGGGTGATCCCGTGGATCAGGCTATTGCGGCGGTGACCCCGACGCTTTCCGGTGATGATGTGCTTATCGATGGTGGAAACTCGTTCTATAAAGACTCTCTCCGGCGCGCGAGCGACCTTAAAGCGCGCAGTCTGGCATACCTGGATATGGGTGTAAGCGGTGGAGTATGGGGCAGGGAAGAGGGATACTGCCTGATGATCGGTGGAGAAAAGGAAGCTTTTCAAAGATTCGAGCCAATATTTGCCGACCTGGCTCAAAAAGATGGGTATGCTTATGTAGGAGAGTCAGGCGCGGGGCATTTTTCGAAGATGGTCCACAATGGGATCGAATACGGGATGCTGCAGGCTTATGGAGAAGGATTTGAAATTCTCGAGTCGTCGCAGTTTAATTACGATCTCGCGCAGCTTTCGGACCTTTGGAATCATGGCAGCGTGGTGCGATCGTGGCTGCTCGAATTGGCGAAGCTGGCGTTCGATGAGTCGGCCGATCTCGAACATGTCCGCGGATGGGTAGAAGACTCAGGAGAAGGCCGGTGGACAGTTATGGAAGCCATTGAAGAGCGCGTGCCGGCGCCGGTGATCGCGCTTTCGTTGATGATGCGGTTCAGGTCGCGCCAGGAGGATTCGTTCTCCGCAAAGACGATAGCGGCACTCAGAAATAAATTTGGTGGACATTCGGTGAAAAAAGAATGAGCATTCAGCTAGAGGCAAATCCGTTAAGGCAGGGACTCATAAAAGAAAGGGCAATCGACCCCTGTGTGTTCGTGATCTTCGGCGGCACGGGAGACCTTGCTCATCGAAAGCTCCTTCCCGCGCTCTGTCACCTCTACTATGCCGATATGCTCCCCAGGAGCTTTGCGATCCTCGCTTACGCCAGTAGCAGCTTGAGCGATGAGGAGTATCGCGAATCGGTGCGCGATTCGATCAGGAAAGCCGCGCCTCATCTGCCTTCCGAGGGTCATATCTGGGATGATTTCGCCGGAATGCTGCATTATATGAAGCGCGGGGATGAAATTACCGATTCGCTGAATAACCTGAAAAAGCAGCTTTCCGAGATCAATTCATCCATCGGCGCCGAAGGCAATTATCTCTTCTATTTTGCAATCCCGCCTTCGGTATTTCGCGAATACGCCGATGGCCTTGCGAAGGTGGGGCTTGCCGGTGAAGATCAGGGCGGATGGCGGCGGCTCGTGATAGAAAAGCCGTTCGGGACCGATCTTCAATCGGCTCGAGAATTGAATGCCGCTCTGCAGAAAGCATTCCACGAAAGTCAGCTCTACCGGATCGATCATTATCTCGGTAAAGAGACGGTTCAGAACATACAGGTTTTCAGGTTTGCTAATTCGTTCGTGGAGCCGCTGCTGAATGCTAAATATGTGGATTCGGTTCAAATTACGGTCGCGGAGTCGATAGGGGTGGAGACGCGAGGAGCCTTCTACGATAGCACCGGAGCTCTAAGAGATATCATTCAGAATCATATACTCCAAATCCTTTCGCTCATCTGCATGGAAGCGCCGACATCGCTCGAAGCTGAAGCGGTCCGTGATGAGAAGACCAAGGTCTTCAGGAGCATACGGAGAATCAGTCCGCTCGATGTCGATGATTACACCGTTCGAGGCCAGTATACGAGCGGGACATATCTTGGCGAGAAGGTGCCTGGTTACCGGGAAGAGAAGGATGTCGCTCCCGATTCGAACACTGAGACTTTCGTCGCTGCTAAGTTCTACGTCGACAGTTGGCGCTGGGCGGGGGTCCCGTTTTATGTGCGCACGGGTAAGCGGCTGGCTAAACGCGTGAGCGAGGTTGCGATACAACTCAAGGATGTTCCGAGGGTGCTCTTCGGGGAATCTTATCGCGATGAAATAAGGCCTAATGTCATAGCGCTGACCATTCAACCTGATGAGGGAATATCGATTCTTTTCGAGGCAAAGGTGCCCGGGCTGACGTATCGTATTCAGCCCGTGAGAATGGATTTTAAATACGGCTTCGCGTTTGGAGCCACCGCTCCTGACGCGTATGAGCGCCTTCTGCTCGATGCGATGCTTGGTGATCCGAGCCTCTTCAGCCGAGCTGATGGGGTGGAGGCGACATGGGAGGTTGTGGAACCGATTCTCAAGGGATGGCAGATCCGTGATACGCCTTCTTACCCGTATCTGCCCGGCAGCTGGGGACCGAGGGAGGCTGAGGAATTTATCGAGCGCGATGGGCGGAAGTGGCGGAGATTGTGAGGTTTGGCTTATGGCTGATCAAGATTTGAAAACAGGTAGAAAAGGTGGGGTGATGGAGGCGCCGATCGTTGGGCAGTGCGACAGTCTCTCGAAGGTCGATTCATGCCTCTCCGATCTCTACATGCGCGCGGTCGGTGAGGAAGCCGCCGCTCCGACCGTGAAAACAG
>Ga0123519_10001338_pt1 | contig 42173 bp, 31 predicted proteins | sample YelNatPaOPRAMG02_FD_87396 | JGI IMG/M metagenome (GOLD analysis project Ga0123519, IMG submission 87396) | Hot spring microbial communities from Yellowstone National Park - Yellowstone National Park OP-RAMG-02 (version 2) | ecosystem: Environmental > Aquatic > Thermal springs > Hot (42-90C) ...
AAAAGATAAATTTGCAAAAGAAATTGGAGCCTTTACTCCTGCACCAAAAGCAAATCTCTGTTCATCAACATTGAGTTTATATCCACCACGAAGGAAAAATAAATTCTGCCAAGAATATTCTAATCCGAGTGCAAGATTTTCAGAATTATCATTCGGGTGGTTAATCTGAATTGATGTTGTTAACTTATGAGATTCATTATAAATCGGTTCAACTGCAAATCCAATTCTAAATAAAGTTGGTGGAGAAAACGACTGAAATTCTGTGATCTTTTTTCCATTTAATAAAGTAACTTCACCTTTAGGAGCCATATTGCCGCCAAAGTTTGTAACTGAAACGGAAAATCTCGATGTACCCAATCCTGTCCAGTAATAAGTTCCAAGATCGACTAAAAATCCATCCATATAGAGTTTATCTAAAGTTTCTCTTGCATACTTAACTGTGAATCCAAAACTGAATTGCTCAGTAAACTTATGAGCATAACTTAATCCAACAGCAATATCTCCAAAAGAAAAATATTCACCGGTTCCAAAGGGCATCAACTCAGTTGTGACTTTCATATCATCCATATGAAGTGAAGTGAATGAAATTCCAACTGCATCTACATCTGATAAATGATGAACATAACCAGCAAATTCATGTTTTATATCCGCAACCCATTCAGTGTGAGAAAAAACTACTTGATGATCATAAAATTGAACTAAACCAGCTGGATTCCAATAAAGTGCCGTTGCATCATTTGCAACTGCAATAAAGGACTCACCCATTCCAATTGCCCGACCACCAACTCCAATCTTTAGAAATTGCATCGTTGAAATTCCAGCTCTTTGTCCACCAAGAACTGGTAGTAGTTGAGCTTTAACTTCAAAAACCTGAAATGAAAATATTATAATCAACAACCAGAAAAATTTTTTTGCTGTCATTTTAATTTTCATAATTAAAACCTCAAAGTGATGCCTGCTTTTATATTTCTGCGAGTTAAATATCTTGCTGGATTAAATGGATAAGGATCAAGCGGTGCTTGATAACTTGGATAAAGTGGATCGTTCCAACTTAATGGTGTTGGATCACCATATTCATAAGCTCTACCCGTCACAGGATTAATGATGGCTGAGTTTTTGAAATCGAAAACATTATTCACTTCAACTCTGACTGAAAATTTCAAATTTGCAAGCGTAAAGAATTTCTCAAAATTCATATCAACCCAGAACCAGTCTTTTCCAATTGCGCCATTTCGATTTTTTCTATTAATTGTATAAACTGGTCTGCCATCTTCAAGATATTGTCCAGTAAAATAGTATGGTGTATATCTCTTACCTGATTGATAAAATACTCTCACATAGACATTGTAATCATCAAGAACTCCTCGACCAAAACCAAACAATGGTTTATTCTTCTCGACATAGAAATTTAGATTTAATGATGCCTGAACTGGTCTATCCCAGATCATATAATCTTCTTTAATTGATTCATCAATATCGCCTCTTAAAACCAAAACGCCTTCATCTGCACTTGAACTTTTTCCAGTTGCAATTGAATACGAGGCATTGATTGAACCATTAAACCATCTTCCAATTCTTTTTCGATATTCTACTTCAATTCCTCTTGAACGTGCATAATCCTGATTTACATAAGTAATGAAATTACTCGAACCAAGTCTTGGATTTTGAATTCGTGCAGTTCTTGTTGATACATAATCAAAAATATCTTTATAGTAAGCAGTCAAAGTGAAAACATCATCAAGGGAGAATTGATTTCTTATACCGAGTTCATATGCAACGGTTGTCTCTGGATTCAAATCTGGATTTCCAAATTTTTGGAATGAAGATTTTGCTGCTGCTGGAGTTAATTTAGCATAAACAAATTGCGGTCTGGGCCATTTACTAAAATGACCATAACTGAAAAACAATGTTTGATTATCCGAGATTGGATGTGAAATACCGAGCCTTGGACTTAATCTCGCCTTCATTCTTCTGCCAAAGACATTGAAAGTGTGATCTATGTATCGTTTTCGAACTTCATCCGGGATTGTAATTACATCTGGATTTTTCACAGCATCGTCAACAAATTTTCCAGGAAACCAGAAATCAAATCGAAGTCCAAAATTCAAAATCATTCCACTGAAGTTAATGTTGTTCTGTGCATAAAATGCACCTTGAGCTGGATAAACTTTATAAATATCATTATTCAATCCGAGTTCGCCTATCCAGGGTTTGTAAATATCAACCAGTTGCATTTCACGAACGCTCAAATCAAAACCTGTTTTGAATTTACTCTTTTCAGTAAAAAGTGTCGTCAAGTCGAATTTTAGATTGTATTCTTCAACATGATGGTCATGCCAGGTAAATGGATTTCCAAAATCCCAGAAACCGTCTCCCGGAATTACACCTATGGTATCTCGATTTGTATTATAATATTCAAGTGGTGGATTAGTTATATCTTTTGGTTCTTGGTAATCTTTCCAGTTAAGGCCATTTGCATCTGCACGAAGATGTGTAAAAAATCTTGAGAACTTAACTTCATAAAATGTTTTTGCACTTAGTGTATGAGTTAGACTGAAAATGTGAAAGATGTTATTGTGGGTATAAACATTTGCATTATCTAAGTTATATTGAAATTCATATTGATAACCTGGAGAAGGCTCAACATATTCAAGATTTGTCTGAAGAGATTGTGAATTTTGATTAATGCTTACTGACTGATTAAATGAATATGAAAATTTTAGAGTTGGACTTACTTTATAAGTAATTTTAGCCAACCAGAACCAACTATTTTCCTCACGAAGTGCAAATCTTGATCCATAAAAAATTGATGAATATAATTTTTTAGCTTTTGTTTTAACCCAGCCTTGAGTAATTCCATCGGTAAATCCACCATAAAAGTTGCCGTAGAATGTGATCTCGCCTGGTAACTTCAATCCTATGGCTGGTAAAACATAAGATGTAATTGGTTCAGGTCCAGATAAACTTGCTTCAATGATATCTGTATTGAATGAATAGTAGGAATTTTTATTAAACCCGAAATTGTCTTTTTTCCATGAAAAGTTTCCATGAAAATCTTTTCCACCCTCTCGAGTTCTTACATTAATCACACCAGATGTTGCTTGACCATATTCAGCATTAAAACCACCAGTGATAACTTCAACTTCTTCAATTGATGATGCACTAAGCTGTAAACCAAAGCCAGTTCCAGCAAGCGGATCCTGAATTGAAACTCCATCTAACAAAAACGCATTTTCGTATGAACGCCCACCACGAATGTGAACAGCATTATCTGAATAAACAACACCAGCTTGTTGAGTTACAACATCTTTAATATTTTCTACTAACGAAACTGCAATATCTTCTTTTGAAATTGATTTCTTACTTGATGTCTCTTCAACATCTATCAGTGGCTTTTCACCAATAACGACCACTTCACTTCCGAGCGTTAAAACTGTTTCTTCCATTTTTACATTTAAAACTTTTCTTTCACCGGGATTAATTTTCACTCCTGTGAATTGAACAAGTTTATATCCAATGAGCGATACATCAATGTTGTATATCCCGGGATTTAAATCACGAATTATGTAATTACCATTTATATCTGTCGCAGCACCATAGTAAGTTCCTTTAATAACGACATTAACTCCTGGAAGTGGCTCGCCCGTTTTTGCATCTGTAACTTTTCCAGTTAGAATTGCTTTTTCCTGCGACCAGATAATCGATGAAAATAAAATCAGAAAGATTAAAACTTTTTTCATGGTGTAACTCCAAATTCACTTATAAAAACTTTCTGGAAAAATGCTTTAACATTCGAAGGTCCGCCATTCAAACGATGCAATGGTAAACCAATAAATATCCTTCTGCTCTCGTTATCTTTGAAACCAATAATTGGATTTCCACTCAAACCGAGTGTATATAAACTTTTAGCTGCTGCTGAATTTGGATAAAATGTTCGAATTCTTGCAACTGGTGTTGGTGATGCATCTCGCTGCAATTGTGGATATCCAAGCGATGTTCCATCAGTTGTGAGATTGACTGGCGTATTCACAGGAATAAAACTAATCGGCACTGGTGAGACGCTATCGATTGGTAAAAAATCACCTAAGCTTCTTGTATCGAAAGTCTGTGGAAAAATCATTGACAATAAAACTTTTCCACCGCTTTCAGTATAATTTCTTAATGTTAATTGAGCGACTTCAAGATTTGGATCGTTATCGGTGAACCAAAATACTGATTTGAATAACCTTAAAGTTGCAGTAAATGTTGGATTAATTGACTTTGGTAAAAATATTCCTGGAGTGGTTGATGTTTTTCCATACTTAATATCAAGATAATCGATTTTATTTTTCAGACCGATACTATCGAACATTGCGAAGTAGAAATTCTCAGCATTATCTGTGATCGAATAGTCATCAATGATTAAAATTTCACCTTTAGGCTTTTTGACAAACCATTTCTTTGTTGTATCAGGCATTGTAAGAGTTTTACTATAAGCTCCAGCAATGTCTTTTGCTTTGATGTAAAATCTATTCAAATCATTTAATCTTAAATTAGGTAATTTAATTGCATAAGGTTGATTAAGTGAAGTCCCAACATAGATTGTTGCATCAGTTACATCAGAACTAAAAGGTGGTTTTGCTGTTATGGTTATAAATCTTACATAACCAGGCAACTCAACAAATGAGCTTGTATCATTAAGTGCAATGTAAATTTTCTCAACTGTTTCTTCTCCATCTACATCAGAAATATTCCATGAAAAACTTGCTGCCGTGAATGTTGTTTCTGGAACTTCTGAATTTTTCTGAAAAGAAATTTCAGGTGGTGAATTTTTAATTGGGAATTTAAAAGTTGCAGGAGTTGGATCAATATTTCCAATATCTACAAAAGGTTCACCAGCATCGTACACATTATTTCCATTTAAATCGGTAAAGTGTTCTGGTCCGAAGTTTACTCCATTACGAATTACCTGATTGTCATATTTACCATTTCCAGAATGGTCAACAGCTGCAACATAAAAAGTGTAAGATGTATCGCTACCACTTATTGCAAGTGTAAAGGTTGAATCTGTCTTTGTTGTAAAACCCCACGGATTATTTTCCCATTTGATATAATAACCAATCACAAAACCATCTGGATCATCTCCCCACCAGTGAACTTGAAGCTTGCTTTTCTGTTTACTTATTCCATTTGCCGAATCGGGAAAAAGGAAAAGTTTTGTTTCTGGTGGAAGATTTTCAATCTTATTTCCTACAATTGATTCAGAGCAGGAAATAAAAATTGCAGTTAAAGTGATTAATGCAATTAATGTAAGTGATTTTTTCATAAAAGTTCTTTGTTGGTTTTTGTTTATTATAAAAGTAATTATCTCTTCCAGGTTCTTATAGTATTTATAAATAAAAAGATTAAATATTTCAATGCTCATATAATAAAACAAAAAATACTTTAATTCATTTTGTCCATAGCATCTTTAATTAATTTATAAGTTTTGTCAAGATACTTTAAGCTTTGATAAATTTTCTCTATTGGTTTTAATTCCTTTACGGTATAATAAAAAATTATATCTTGAATTAAATCCTCCAAAAGATTAATAGAAAACAAAGCATATCTAGTCTCATCCAATGGACTAGCAGTTAAGGATGACTTATAGGAACCGTCTTCCTGAGAATATTTGTCAATTAATCTTTCCAATTCTTTAATTTTTTTAACCAACAAATTAATTTCATTTGATTGCAACTCGACTTTTGAATATAAAAAATCAATGCTGTAAACAATCTTAGAAATATCTTCCAGGGATAAATTATCCTTTATATAACTCAGTATATATACAAGCCAAAGATTAGCATTTTGTGGGATCTTATTTAAGTGATCTAAAACAAAACAAACTTTAAAAAAACTATCAAGATCTTTTGGAATAATCTTTAAAATTTTATTATCATCAATCACTTGTTGAAAAAGATAAGAAAGCTTATCTCTGTTTATTTCAATCAAATTATGTTGAAAATTTAATAAGTAATTTTTTGCATCTATCAAGTAACAAAGTTTTGGTAAGTCTTTATCTTTTAAAAGTATTTTTTCAAATTTATGTTTCGGAATTCTGAATGCATAACTTCTCCACGCCTCCACCATACCATATTCACCATTTTTCATAATCCAATCGGAATTAAAAATCGCATACTTCAATAACGGCTTATGAATATAGATAAAAAATTTGTTGTCAATTGGTACTCGCCGATTCCCTTTCTTTTTAGAAACTTTAGATATTTTAAAGTCATAAAAATCTAAATTTTCTTTCTCAGCATATTGAAATTCAAATTCTATCTTATCACCATTTATTTCTGCGATAAAATCTGGTTCTCTTGAAATTCCACCTTTTCTTAAAAACCACAAGAATTTATCTCCACCTGATTTATAAATTTTAACTTTTTTCTTAGGATTTAATTTTTTTAATTTTTTCTCCAGCCATTCAATCACCTCTAATTCAGCTATGGCCTTTCTCTTCATATCACGACGATACTCGAGATATGTCCTTGATTTTATATCACTAGATTGAGCATAGATTGTTTTTGCGTCCAATTTCACACTACTGTTTTCACCATAATTTTATTTGGTAATTCTTTAAACTTTTAAGTGTTTCCATAGCAACTTCTGGATTAATTTCATAACCAATACCATTTCGTTTGAGATCCGCTGCAGCTAATAAAGTTGTTCCTGAACCAACAAATGGGTCAAGCACTGTTTCACCAATATAACTGAATGCTTTTATTAATCTATATGGAAGTTCATAAGGGAATGGAGCCACATGATTTCTTTGATCTCCACTTCCTTGTGGTTTCATCACCCACACATCGCTCTTTTTTATAGATAGCCAAAATTCTTTATCTAATTTTGACTTTTCCTTTTGTTCTTTAGTTAGGTGACTATATTTATTAAATCCTTTTTTTTCAGGTTTTTCGAATTCTAAAATAAATTCATGCATATTATTTATAAGAATTCCACCTGGATACGGATAAGTTCCAAAATGCGCTCGCACAGCATTTGTTTTATGCCAAATTATGTCTCGCTTAAAAATAAATCCGATTTTTTCACATATATCTATTGTCTTCCCAACCAAATTTAAAGTTCTAAAGCTTCCATTATCTAATCTTATAGGGAGGTTCATTATATTGATAAATGCCTTCCTTCCAGGTTGTAAAACACGATATACTTCTCTCCAAACCTCACTTATTTTGTCAAACCACTCATTCATATTATGTATGTTTCCCAGATCTCCCTCAATGGGCTCTTTAGAATACATCTTTGTATCAAAATAAGGAGGTGATGTAATCATTAAATGAACACTATTATCAAAAAGATCATCCATTTTCATTGAATTTTTTATAAACACTTTTTGAGTTGTATCATTAACATTAATAACATTAACTTTCTCAATAGAAATCTCTTCTTTTTTCACATTATGATTAAACTTCTTTTCATATTCTCTTAACTCCTTCAAATCGAACCTCATTTGTCCACTTGTAGATTTATGGGATTTTATAATATGCTCTTTAGCTAGACTATGCAGCATTTTAACAGACATCCCTAAATATTTAGCAGCTTCAATTGCTGATAAATAAGTTCGATTTTTATAATCTTTTGGTTCCATTTTAACTTTCAATAACAAAACTTTGAATCACATACGATAAATTATCTTATCAAAACCATCTTCTTGGTTTCAGAATATTTTTCAGTCTTTAACTGATAGAAATAAACACCACTGCTTAAGTCATATGCATTTAAGAAGTACTTATACAATCCTTTACTTTGGAATTCATTATTCACGAGTGTTTTAACTTCTCTTCCCATAAGATCATAAATTTTCAAAGTTACATTCGCACTTTCTGGCAAATTATATTCAATTACCGTAGATGGGTTAAATGGATTTGGATAGTTTTGCTTCAAAACAAATTTTTCTGGTAAAATTTCATCTTCAACACTTGTCTGATACCCAATGAAATCATCTGCTTTGCGTGGAACGAGTTTATAGTTACTGAATGAGAAGAATAAAATTCCCTTTACTGATGTGAATTTATCACCGACTTTTAGTGCAATTGTTTTATTTGCTGGCAAAGTTGTTGACCAGTTATTGTGATATGGATGTGGTCCTTCTTGCAGTTCTAACCTCAAATTTCCAGAACCATCATTGATTAAAATTTCGCCAAAGTTACTATTTCCACCACCATTTGGTCCTGGATTTCCATCTGCATTTTCACTTGTTACTGTTACACTGTCAAAACGAATTAAAACACCTTCCCATTTTTCTGCGCTGAGAGTTCCTTTTGATTTTCCACCAATCTCGCCTGTTGTGAGTAATTGAGCTTCAGGCTCAGGATTATTAGTTGAGTTAACAACAAGTCTTGTAACTGAATCAATTGCGGTGTGAGAGCTTATCTCTCTAATTAATCCATCGATTGTAACATCTTGACCTTTTCTCAATTCATCACCTGCTAAACCTGCGACCCAAATTCCACTCCAAGGACCAGTTCCATTTTGAATGTAAGCTCTTCGAGAGACAGAGCCACCGTCTCCTCGCAAATCAGATGTATCAGCAGTAACAATTCCACGAATAGTTACTCTGTAGTTAAGATAGCCACCCAATCCATTTCCAAATGGAGCGTATTGAACATCCTGAATTGTCAGTGGTCTATTGAGAACCAAATAGAAATATCTCGATCTTGATGTATCAACTGGATTAATTGATGAATTGCCAGCATTGTCAACTGCCCAGATGAAATAATCGACAAGAGCAGAGTCTTGAACACCGGGAATTGTTCCGCTCCAGGTTGTTCCACTTACAGGACTCATATTAATTTCATTTAATGTTCCACCATTAACTCGATATTTAATTTTAGCTTGTGCGACCGTTCCATCTAAATCTGAGATTGAAGCTGTAATAGTAACCGGTTGATTTGGTCCAACTGTATTTAAATCTCTTCTTACACTTGAAATTGCCGGAGGAACAATTTGTCCGACTTTGTAATCATTTGGTAACATTGGTCTAAGCACATACCCTTGTGAACCTGTTCCAATCACACCTCGAATGTATTCAAGAACAGTTCCGTTTACTGGTGGATCCCAGGTTCTTAATTGATGAGCTCTTCTTGTGAAGTAGCCTGATTGATCATGAATGAATATTTTATTTCCCTGAGCGTCATTAATAGCGAATGTTCCATTAGTAGTGTTTGCATCCGATGTGGTCACATTTCTAAACTCTACATACATTCCTTCATATTTTTCACCAGTAACTATATTTGGAGTTGTGCCAGTTGCAAATTCAGAGATTTGAACAAGAACCGGATCTTTTCGGAAAGGCTTAGAACCAAGAACATTAACTGGAGTTGTTGTTAAAACTGCTAATTGTGTCTGTCTGTTAGTTCCAAATTCTTCTACTCTTCCAGTAATTTCAACAATCATACAAGTATCAAGTAGGTCAAAATAAGTAGATTGACCAGTGGCGCTTGTATCGTGTTGGATTACATTTAAACCAGCCCACTCTGTTAAACTGTAATTTGTATCAGCTATGTAAGTTTGCCATCTTGCACCTGCCCACATTATTGGTCTTCGTGTTGTATTTGGATTATCAAGTGGTGCAATCATCACAACACCAATAACTCTTACAGTATCCCCTAATCTTGGCGAATTATCATTTCCTGCAGCAAGTGAATCTGCGGGTTGAAATTGAATATCTCTAATCGAAACCAATGGATATTGTGATTGAGCGAAAAGGCTAATTGTAAATATCATTAAGAGAAATAAAACACTTCGTTTCATTTTTTAACTCCTTACTTTATGATTAAAAATTTTCCTGTTTTAATTTTTCCTGTTTTCTTGTCCTTAACAGTAAAAAGATATAAACCAGATGCAATTGCCTGATCGTATTTAGTTATTAAATCCCAGGCATGTTCTCCACCAGAAAGGATTTGTTTTCCTTCCTTTGAATAAGTTTCAAACCATCTGATATCGCTTCCATTGTAATTCTTATCGTGATTTAGAACGGCGACAATGTCTCCAGCTAAAGTATAAATTGTAATTTCACATTCTTCGGGCAAATTGTAGAAATAAATTTTTCTCTGTCTTTCCTGTGGACCATCCCATATTGCACCAGCATAATATGGATTTGGATAAACACCAATTTCAGCTTCATCAATTGATTTTGGTGGAGTTCCAGGGAAAACTCTCAACGCATTTGCTGAAATACTGCTTTCAAGACTCTCAATATTATTTTCCGCATCACCTTTATCGAACGCAGTTACTGAAAAGATATATTGCCAGCCATTTAGCAAGTTATCAAACTCAAATTTGTACCAGTAATCAGTTGTATCTCCTTCAAAACGGACTGGATTGTCAAGCTTAATGAAATTAAATCCAGTATTATAACCGTAATCATTTCCAGAGCTATCAAATTCAGCTACTTTAATTAAAATTTGATTTAAATCTTGAGCTTGTGTTAAATCAATTCCAGAGTTACTCTTATAAATTCGATAGCCTTCAAAATCTTTTTTACCCGATAGTGGATCAACGGAATTTTCTGCTGATTTATCCCAGTACAAAGTTACTTTTTTATTTTCTGGAATTACCTTCACTCGTGGAGAAACAGGTGGCTCTGGAAATCTGTATTTAGTATCGTAAACTAACTGAGCCCAGTGAGCATTAGAGTATAATATTTTCTTTTGAAGTTCAGTATCGAATTTTGCAAGATCAGAACCATATTTCTTGGCGCAAATTATTGCAAAGGTTACATTAATCGAATCACCAGGTTCTAATCTTCTAAATGGACCAGTTGAAATAAGAAACGATCGATTACTCGGTGTTTGTCTTAAAGGATCAATTCTATCTCTTCTTAACGATTCTGACATTTTTTGATATCTCTGTATATCGTCTTGAGGTGAGAAATAAACTGGATCGGTTGTGTTTCTAAACTGCCAAGATTGATAGTAAGCAGTATCAACCCTGGGAATTGAACCTAAATATTTTACAGCAAAGTAACTATCAGTAAAGCCAGGATCACCATCGTAATCAAATTCATATCCTAATCTCAATGAATCGACATATCCATTAGCTCCATGCGTAAAAAACGGTGAACCAACTCTCGGTGATGTAATATTGGTATTTCTAATCACTGCATCGGTCCATAAACCAACATAAACATTTTCAATTGTCTTGTTAGAAACATTCTTTATCCAATAGTTCATTATCACAAAAAAATCAGCAAAGGGGAAATTCCATGCATAACTTTCCTGACGAACAGCAATTCCTAATGGATTATGGTCTGGAATTACTTCGCCACTTAATAATCTTGTAGATGTATCAGAATATTCAGCAACAAAATCCTGATGACTTATCGCTTGTGGACTATAAAATTTACTTGTTAGAAGTGATGATCGCTCTAAGATGACTGATTCTGGTTTATTTGTAAATTCAAATCCACCACCACGAGTACCGACAGAAGCAGCATCGACTGAACCGGTTGTTACACGAATCTGACCATCAACAATACCGCCGACCCAAAGACTTCCATCGAAGATATGTTCAATTCCACTTCCTTTTGGATATTCACAATTTGGTTGTCTTGGCCATAATGTGAAACCGTGTCCATACATCCCAAAGTTTGTGATGGTCAATCCAATGTTTCCAACATTTGTATACTTTGAATTATCGTCCTTGAATACTTTTGAAAGTTTTTGATATTCCTGTGCCCGCAGAAAAGACAATTGAATTAATAACAAGATTAATATTTTGTCGAAGATTTTATTCATAGTTAAAACTCAAATTTGTTGTTCAATATAAATAAGACTAAAAGTTTTTTCAATTTTCCACGAAAAATTTTTCAAATAAGAATTCAAAAGTATTTATTCACCCATCACTTTGATGATTACTCGTTTTCTTCGCTGTCCATCAAATTCCGCATAATAGATTTGCTGCCAGGGACCGAGATCAAGATGTCCATCAGTAATCGGCACAATGACTTCGTGATGTATTAATAGACTTTTAAGATGTGCATCTCCATTATCTTCACCTGTCCGATGATGACGATAATTTGGATTGTATGGTGCTAATTTCTCGAGCCATTCGTCAATATCTTGTATCAGTCCACTTTCTGCATCATTGACATAAACACCAGCTGTAATATGCATTGCACTCACCAAAACCATTCCTTCTTTTACACCGCTCTTTGCAACTGCTTCTTCAACTTGCCTTGTGATGTTAATATACTCTCTACGATTTTTTGTATTGAACCAGAGATATTCAGTATGGAATTTCATCTTATCACCTCACTATTTTGTTTCTTTTCCAAATTGCATTAAATAAGCTTTGATGAACTCGTTGATTTCACCATCCATAACGCTTTGTGTGTCGGATGTTTCATAGTTAGTCCGATGATCTTTTACAAGATTGTATGGATGAAAAACATAAGAACGAATTTGACTTCCCCACTCGATTTTCATTTTGGATTTTTCAAGTTCATTTTTCTGTTGATTTCGTTTTTCTTCTTCCAGTTGATACAATTTAGCTTTGAGCAATTTCATTGCATTGTTTCGATTCTGTAATTGCGATCTTTCACTTTGACAGGCTGCGACAATTCCAGTTGGAATGTGAGTTATTCTTACTGCAGTTTCAACTTTATTTACATTCTGACCACCCTTTCCACCTGAACGATAAGTATCAATTTTCAAGTCAGCTGGATTAATCTCGATTTCTATTTCATCATCAATTTCGGGCATTACGAAAACAGCGGCAAATGATGTATGTCGTCTTTTATTTGCATCAAATGGTGAAATTCTCACTAAACGATGAACACCACTTTCAGATTTTAAATAACCATAAGCATAAGGACCAATTACTTCAACAGTTGCACTTTTAATTCCTGCACCATCACCTTCAAGAATATCCATCACATTAGTTTGATAACCATTTTTCTCAGCCCATCGGAGGTACATTCTTAAAAGCATTTCAGCCCAATCTTGAGCTTCTGTTCCACCAGCACCAGCATGAATTGTAAGGATTGCATTTTTTGCATCATCCTTACCGCTTAACATATTTTGAAATTCGAGCTCTTCGATTTCTTTTTGATAAAGTTGAAGTTCTTTTTCTATTTCTGGAAGGAAAGATATATCTTCTTCCGCTTCAGCAAGCTCAATTATATCATTTAAATCTTTTCCGAGCTTTTCGACTTTTTCAAAACGCTCAATCAAATCTCTATGACTTTTAATTTCTTGTAGAGTTTTTTGAGCTGTCTGCTGATCGTCCCAGAAGGAAGGTACATGAGTTTTTTCTTCTAATTCTTTAATTCTTTCTTTCTTCTTTTCAATGTCAAAGATAACCTCGTAAATCTTCGAGTCGGTGGTCTAATTCTTCCAATAATCTTTTCTTTTCTTCGTACATATTTCTCCTTGATTTTAGAAACAAATTTACGAATAAATGAAGAATGATAAGTTATGAGTTTTGAATTTTGAATTTTTAGTTATGAATCTTGCTTGTTGAATTGTTAAAACTTTTATGTCAAGAAATGAAGCTCTATCGTTTGTTTTCTGATTTCAAACTATCCCAGTAAAAAAATAGCGAGTAAATCAATGTTGGTCTTCTCGATTCGCATTGCCGTAAACGACAATGCTCTTCAAACAAAGCATCATAAATGATGCTGATATCAAATCGGTCTTCTTTTCATTAGGTAATAATTTTTTTACTTGTTCAATATGACTTTATATAGTGGTCTTACTTTGACATTTTAATTTGCAACACATTTAATCAAAACGATTTTAAAATTATTTATCAATCACATCAATTAAATTTCCGTCATTGTCATAAATATGAAGAATGAATGGTCTTTCGCCAAAGTAATGTGTGGCGCAAGCAAAACAAGGATCGTATGCACGAAAAGCCATTTCAATTCTATTCAAAATCCCATCTGTGATTTCAACTCCTTTACGAATTAAACCTTTTGCTGCTTTCTTGATTGACATTGCTATTGCGGCATAATTATTTGTTGTACCTACAATTAAATTCGCTGACTTAACTATCCCGTTTTCATCCGTAATATAATGATGAGTAAGTGTTCCTCTTGGAGCTTCAACTATTCCAACACCTTCTGATGGAGTTGCTGTAGGAATTATTCTAATATTTGGGGAAGTGATCTCAGGATCTTTTGCAAGTTGATTTGCAAGTTCAGCCGCGTAAACTAATTCAACTACCCTTGCCCAGTGAGTTGCTAAAGTGAAATGAACTGGAGTCTTCCCACTTCGATCACCGGTCAATGTTTCATAAAATTTCTCATATTCTTCCTGAGCTAATGGTGTTGCCATACCATCTGATGCATTAAGTCTTGAAAGTGGAGTTGCACGATACACACCGCTCTCTTTTCCATCGACAAAACCTTTCCATCCAATTTTTTTCAAAAATGGAAATTTAAGATAAGTCCATGGTTCAATGTGTTCAGCTATATTATCCAAATACTCTTTTGGAGAATATTTACAAACTTCATTCCCATCTGGATCAACTACTCTGACTTTACCATCATAGAAATTCACTTTATTGTTTTCGTCGACCAGTCCAATGTAATAAGTTTTATGAGTATAAGTGTCTGATAAGATTAAATCAACATACTCCTTATTTTTAAGAACAATATCTTCAAAAACTTTTACGGTAAATTTTGCGAATTCGATAAAATATTCTGTATAACCAAGAATTTTTTGTCTTTCTTCTTCAGTAATTCCTTTTGCAATTCCACCGGGAATAGCAGTAACCTGATGAATTTTTTTCCCACCAATCATCTGAATAATTTCTTGTGCAAGTGCTCTGAGTTTTATTACTTGCTTACCTGCGTCAAGCCCAACTTTATTAATCACACCCAAAATATTTCTTTCAGCTTTTGGTGCATCTGGTCCAACTATAAAATCAGGTCCACCAAGTGCATAGATATGAACTGTATGATCAGCAACATAAAAAGTTGAGTAAAGTAATTCTCTTAACTTTCTTGCCGTTGATGGAATTTCTACTTTGTAAACATCATCGCATGCCTTTACCGAAGCCATATGATGAGCTTCAGGACATACACCACAAATTCTTGTTGTAATTCTCGGCATTTCTTCAACCGGTCTACCTTTTGCAAATACTTCAAAACCTCTTAACTCAGGAATTACAAAGAAACATTCTTTTACTTCACCTTCTTCATCAAGGAAAATATCAATTCTACCATGACCTTCTAATCTTGTAATTGGATCAATTTTTATATGTTTCATTTTTTACCTCGTTCAATTAAGATTTTAAATCAGAAAAATGTTTTTGTTTGAGTAAAGAAGCAGGAAGTGAAAAACGATAGAATGTACCAATCTGATCGGCTATCTTACTGAAAATTCTTCTTGCTTCTTCAGGTGTTGATGCATCAATTACTGAGCTTAAAGCAGAAATCATTTTAGCACCTTGATCTTTAACATTTGGTGGTGCACCATAACAACCTCGACAAGGAATATTTGCTTTTACACACAATGCACCGCAACCACTTCTTGTTGCAGGTCCCATACACAAAATTCCTTGATCAAGTAAGCATTCATCTTCCTTAGGAATGATTTCATGAACTCGATAAAATGTTTTGATTCTTTTTTCTTTTCTTGTTCTTGGACATTCATCACAGCAGGTTTTATCACCTGCACCTAAAATAGAACCTTTTTCTGGCAATGGTTTATTGTTTGTCAAAATATCAACGAGCGTTTCGATTACATTAATAACTTGAAAAGATTGAGGTGGACAACCGGGAATGTAATAATCCACATCAACAACTTGATCAAGTGGTCTTACTGTTTCATAAAACTCTGGAATTTCTATCTCGTAGCCATTTATTAAAGTTTTTTTCTGTGGAATTATTCCTTTATCATCATTGATTACACTTGGCGCTTCTTTATAAATGTATTCAAATATTTCCTCCTTAGGATAAAGATTAGCAAGTCCCGGGATGCAACCTTCATGAGCACATGAACCAAAAGCCACTAAAATTTTAGATTTTTGTCGCAGAAGTTTAGCAATATGTTCATTTTCAGAAGTTCTTATTGCACCATTGAATAAAGTAATTAAAATTTCTCCATCCTCTAATTTTTCAACATCTTCATATTTGAAATCCATCACGCAGGGCCAGAAGACAATATCAAAGAAATTTGCAACATCAAGAATTTTTTCTTCAATGTCTAAGATTGTAATCTCGCAACCTCCACAACTTGCAGCCCAATACAAAGCTAACTTTGGCTTTGACATAATTCCTCCATTAATTAATGAGAATTAAGTTTGAGCGGTCCCAATTTTCTAATCTGCTCTGTAAATTCAAATGAAACTTTTGCATATTTCTCTGATTCAGCTGCTGATATCCACTCAAGTCTTAATCTATCTGGATGAATTCCGAATTGAGGTAAAATCATTTTAAGCATTTCAATTCTTCGCATCGTTTTAAAATTTCCTTCAATGTAATGACAATCACCAAAATGACAGCCAGCAACAATAACTCCATCAGCTCCAAGTTGAAATGCTCTTAATATAAAAGATGGATCAACTCTCCCAGAACACATTGTTCTAATAATTCTTATGTTTGGAGATGTTTTTAATCTTGAAACACCTGCAAGGTCAGCTCCAGAATAGGCACACCAATTACAAAGGAAACCAACAATTCTGGGATTAAATTCCTCAAGAATTTCTTTTTCACTGGATTTAATTTCTTGAGCAGTTTCCATTTTGAACCTCCACTTTAATATTCAAGAATTCCTTCGAGTTCAGCATAAATTTGATCATCAGTAAATCCAAGTCCAGTAATTGCACCTGCTGGACAGGCAGCAACACAGGTTCCACATCCTTTACACAATGCTTCATTTACAACAGACACTTTTTTCTCTTCAATAAATTCAATTGCACTGTAAGGACATAGATTATTGCAAATTCTGCAACCGCTGCAATACTTTTCATCAATAAATGCTCGAACTGGATCAATTTCAATTTCTCCTTTTGAAATCAACGATAAAACTTTTGCTGCAGCACCACCTGCTTGTGCAACTGTATCTGGAATATCTTTTGGTCCCTGAGCACATCCAGCAATGTAAATTCCATCATTTGCTGTTGAGAATGGATCGAGCTTTGGATGTCTTTCGAGGAAAAAGCCATCAGGACTTCTCGAAATACCAAGCAATCGACTGATTTTTGCTGCGTCCTTAGATGGTTCAAGTGCATTGCATAGTATAACCATATCAACAGGTATTTCACGATATTTTCCTGTGAGAGTATCTTCACATTTGATCAACAAAACTTTTTCACCATTTTGAACTTTTGTTTCAACTACCTCAGCAACTTTTCCTCGAATTACATTAACTCCTTCATTTAATATTCGAGTGTAGAATTCTTCATAACCTTTTCCGTAGGCTCTCATATCAATGTAAAATTGATAGACTTCAGCATTAGTTCTATCTTTTATTAAGTGAGCAAATTTCATTGCATACATACAACAAACTCTTGAGCAATATCGATTGTAATTTTGATCCCTCGATCCAACACAATGGATAATTCCAACAGCTCTCGGTTCTCTACCATCTTTCATTAAAACCTTTCCATTAGTTGGACCAGTCGAATTCAAAATTCTTTCAAACTCAAGAGATGAGTAAACATTATCCAATTTTCCATAGCCATATTGATACATAATGCTTGCATCGAATAAATCATATCCTGTTGCAACAATAATTTGTCCAACATTCACTTCAACAATTTCATCTTTCATTGAATGGTCAACTGCTTTTGGTTCGCAAGCTCTTACACACTCAAGACATTCGACACAAACTCCACAATTCAAGCATCTTGATGCTTCTTTAATTGCATCTTCTTCACTAAGGTCAAGTTCAACTTCGTTGAAATCATAAATTCTAATTTTTGGATCTCGCTTCGGAACTTCTACCCGTTCCATCTTTTCAATTTCAGAATAAGTTTTTGAATAAGAATGTGGTCTGAAGGTTTCTGCTCTTAAAAATTCTCTCCTCGGCATATGAGTCTTGAAGTTTGTCAAAGGCTCATTATTCAAAAATTTATCTATTGATTCAGCAGCTCTTCTGCCCATTCCCATTGCATTAATCACAGTTGAAGGTCCAAGCACAACATCTCCACCAGCAAAAATGAATGGAACATTTGTCTGAAGTGAATCAGAATTAACCTCAAGTGTTCCATATTTTGAAATGTTAATTTTTGTACCGTGATTGTCTTTAAGACAACTTAAGTCAGGTGTTTGACTAATTGCAACAATAACCTGATCAAATTCAACTGTAAATTCTGAATTTGGAATTGGTATTGGTCTTCTTCTTCCAGATGCATCTGGTTCACCAAGTTCCATTCTAACACATTTAAGAGCAGTTACTCGACCATTTTTACCAATAACTTCCACTGGTGCTGTTAAATAAGAAATCAATACACCTTCATCTTCAGCATCTTTAATTTCTTCTGGAGATGCTGGCATTTCCATTTTTGAACGACGATATAGAATTGTGACTTTATCAGCTCCAAGTCTTAAAGCAGTTCTTGCTGCATCTATTGCTGTGTTGCCTCCACCAATAACTGCTACATGTTTTCCAACATATTGTTTGATTCCAAGATTCACTTTTCGTAAGAAATCAACTCCAGTAATTACTCCATCTAAATCTTCTCCTGGAATTTCCATTTTTATTCCTTTGTGAGCACCGATAGCAATGAATATCGCTTTAAAGTTTTCTTTCAATAAAGAATCGATATCAAAATCCTGCCCAAATTTTTGATTCAATCTGAACTCAATTCCCATTTTTCGCATAACATCAATTTCCGAATTCAAAAGAGCCTTGGGTAAACGATACTCTGGAATTCCCACCGCAAGCATTCCTCCGATAACAGAATGCTGTTCAAAAACAGTTACTTTGTATCCTTTTAATCTTAAATCATAAGCACAAACAAGGCCTGCAGGACCTGAACCAATAATTGCAACTTTTTCTTGCCTTTCTTTTTCAATTTTAGGTATTTCAATTCCACCATTGTGTTTCATTGCCCAGTCAATTGCAAAACGTTTCAGATGTTGAATTGCAAGAGGCTTATCAACAAATCCTCTATTACATTCAGTCTCACATGGATGATAACAAATTCTACCGCAAACTATCGATAACGGATTTTTACTTCTGATTAGTTTTGCAGCAGCTTCAAATCTTCCTTCTCTAATTAAAGCAATATATCCAGCTGCTTCCTGTCTGATTGGACACGCTTCAATACAAGGTGGTCTTTCCTGTTTATCAATTAAGTAAGTATTTGGTATTGCCTGAGGAAATGCTTTATGAATTGCTGTTCTCTCTTTTAGAAGATGATCAAAAGAATTTGGGACTTTAACCGGACACACTTTTGCACATTCACCGCAAGATGTACACTTATCAGTTACATAACGAGCACGCTTTTTTATTTTCACATTGAAATTGCCAATGTAACCTTTTACATCTACAACTTCTGAAAGTGTAAATAACTTGATATTCTTTCTATGACTGACTGAAACCATTTTTGGAGTTAAAATACAAGCAGCACAATCAAGTGTTGGAAATGTTTTATCGAACTTAGCCATCTGACCACCGATAGTCGATTCTTTCTCTACCATGTAAACATTTCTTCCAGATTCAGCAATGTCAAGTGCAGCTTGTATTCCAGCAATTCCTCCACCGATTATTAAAGTGTCAGGATTTATTTTTGCTTTAAGTGGTGTAAGCGGCACAGCTTTTTCAACTCTTCTAATTGCAGCATTAACGAGTGCCGTTGCTTTCTTTGTAGCCATTTCAACATCATCATGAACCCATGAACATTGCTCTCTAATATTTGCCATTTGAAATAGATATCTATTCAAACCTGCTCTCTCACAATTCATTCTAAATGTTAATTCATGCATTTGAGGTGAACAGGCAGCAACAACAATTCTATTCAGACCAAATTCCTGAATATCCTTTCTTATCATTTCCTGTCCTGGATCTGAACACATAAATTTATATGTCTTAGCAACTTTAACAAGGGGATTTTTTCTTACGGCTTCAGCAACTCTTTCCACCCGAACTGTCTGGGAGATATTTACCCCGCAATGACAAATGTAAACTCCGATTTTTATATTGTTATCCATTTTTCTTTCCATAATTTTTTAGAACAAAGACTGACTTTAGACTTCTAAGGTGCTTTCTTCTTTTATAATCTTTTCCAACTTTTCTGAAAGAATGAAATTCTTATTAATCGCAAGGTCATTTTCATTCAATCCAAGGGCTACGCCTAAAACCTGTGTGAAATAGTAGATTGGAATGTTAATCTTTTCTTTGAACTTATCTTCAACCTTCTTTTGGTACGCTTCCAGATTCATTTGACAGAGTGGACAGGTTGTAACAATCAAGTCGGCGTTATTTTCTTTTGCACGATAAAGGATTTCAAAAATCAAATCATCTGCAATTTCTTCTTTAATCGTTGGAAGCATTCCACCACAGCATTTTACTTTTGCAGGATAATAAACACTTTTTGCACCAAGCATTTCAAACAAATTGTCCATTGATGTTGGATTTTCTCTATCATCAAAATATTTATCTGGTCTTACAATCTGACAACCATAGTAATTAGCTATTCTTAATCCGCTTAATGATTTTTTTACATTCAGCTTAATTATCTCAAAACCAATATCGTTGACAAGAACATCAAGTGGATGCCGAACTCTAACAGACAACTTATATTCTAAACCAACTTCTCTAAGAACTCTATTTACACTTAAAAAAAGTGTTTCATTATTTTTCATAAACTTGTTGGCTTTGTTCAAAATAGTAAAGCATGATGAGCAAGGAGCGATAAGGTCTAAATTATATTTTTCTGCAAGAGCTAAATTCCGTGCAGCAACGGCAATTGAAGTAACTTCATCAATTGACATATAGAATGTTGCACCACAACAATTCCAATCTTCAATTTCAATTAAGTTTATACCCAATGCTTTGAAAACTGCTCTACAAGATATATCGTAGGGTTTATGAACAGAATGTAAACTACAACCAGGGTAATAAGTGTATTCCATTTTGATCCCCTCTAACTAATTGCTTTATAACCAACTGCATCTTCCTTATAAGATGGTTTAAATTTTTCAACTGGCAGAGAAATTTCTTTAGATTTCTTTATGATCGATCTTAAAACCTCTTTATTCTTAATGCCTTTGTTCCTGAATGACAATCTGCCTTTTATCATCAATTTAGTTGCAAGAGGTAAAAATCTTATTCCTTTTAAAGGATTAGTCTTTAAGATAAATTTTATCATCAGTAAAGTCTCATTGAGTCTTCCATACTCATTTAGCATTGTGAGAAATGTTTCTCTAAGTTGATGAACTTTTATTGTTTTCGAAAATATTTTGTTTTGAATGGCGAGTTGTTTTAAAACATAGAAAATATCTGTAAGTCGAATCTGTTGTGGACATCGAGTTTGACAGCTATAACAAGAAACACATAACCATATTGCCTCAGAGTTCAGAATCTTTTGAATTTCACCTGCTCTGAATAAAGCTATTATCTCTCTTGGCGTAATATCCATCGCAAATGATACAGGACAGGAACCTGTGCATGTCCCACATTGAATACATTGTTTTATTCTTTCGCCTTCAGGGACGAACTCCACATGTGATAAAAACTGACTTTTAAGTTCTGCCTCTCGCTGAATTAATTGGCCTGGAAAAATATATTCCCTTTGCATTAAACACCTCCTTTCATTCTTTTCTACGAACGAAACTTTGTTCGACTTCAAATGGAATTGTTTGATCGAAGTAAGTTGGATATTTCTCAATCATATCAAGTTCATTTGTTAAAATCATTTGATGATTAAATTCCATATCTGCTAAAAATCTAAACATCCGCTTGCCTGAAAGATCTTGAACAAGTTCAGCACAATCGAGATAAAATTCTTTTGATTTTCTTTCGAGATCAATCGCATATCTGAGAATGTCAGAAATCTTCTCAGGCTTTTTAATTTCACCAAAGACTTTCTTTTTGATCGTTTCTGTTGGAGGGATTTTTAATTCAACTTCACTGAAAAGTTGTTTGTGTAAATTTTCTAAAATTGCTTGATGCTTTTTCTCTTCTTTATGAAGGATTAACAATCTTTCTTTGAAAAGATCGTTTTTACATTTATCTGCTAAATCTTTGTAAAGTTCTTGTGCATCAATTTCACTGCGGATGGCAATTCCTAAAGCTTCGAGTGCGGTGAGATCGGGAGTTATCATGTGACCTCCCTTTTAAGTTTATTTCAATTACCCCTGATCAAGAATTAAATTCACAAAGAACAAACCTGTTGCATCGTATCAATATTTTCTCCGGATTATTTCCGGGAAAATATTTCAGTATAAAACAGAAGTTGTGTATAATTAATTAAGTTTCTTTTGTTCAAATAAAGATTGGAAACAATCTCGATTTTTTTTAGCAGCCCCACATCAAAATAATCAGTAGTTCCTCTCATCAAAATTCACCTAATACTTCTGAGCAAATATTTACAAAAAAAATTCTAAAAGTCAAATCAAAATTCTAAATTGCTTGCTAAATAAAAATTAGCATCCATCAAATAAATGAATTAGATATTTAAAATAAAAAATTCTGAACCCTCTGATCAGAGGATTCAGAATTCAAATAAAATTCATTTAAATGTATGTTCTATTTAATCAAAATCATTTTCTTTGTTTCTTTAAAGTTGCCTGAAGTCAATTGGTAGTAATAAACTCCACTACTTAAGTTACTTCCATTAAATTCATAACTATTTTTTCCAGCGTCAAGTTCATCATTAACAATTTCACCAATGAGCTTTCCAAAAATATCATAAACACGAAGAGATGTTTTCGCTTTTTGTTTTATTACAAATGAAATGATTGTCGTAGGATTAAATGGATTTAGTTTATTCTTCTTTCACTTTCAACATCAAAGAAATGCACTTTTTGAGTATTTACATAAAAAGAAAATTTCTGATTTGGTTTTACAATTACATCTGAACTAATCCTTGCAATGCATTGAACATCATCAATCATAAAGTAAACAAAAGATTCGTTACCCATTGGTTCGACAACTTCTACAACAACATCCACTTTTTGAGATGAATTATTAAATGGACTTGCTTGAAAGTCCTCTGGTCTAATACCAGCGATTACAGATTTGTTTACAAAATTCTTCAAACTATCCCCATCCGAAATTTGAAATGATAGTTCATTCTTTTTTGAAATAAATCTGAGGCCATTATCAATGACGATTTTTCCTTCAATAAAATTCATAGCTGGACTGCCAATAAATCCAGCAACGAATTTATTGATCGGTCTATGATAAAGATTTAATGGAGTATCAATCTGTTGGACAATTCCGTCCTTCATTACAACAATTCTATCACCCATTGTCATTGCTTCAACTTGATCGTGAGTTACATAAATAATTGTTGCTTCCAATCTTTGATGAAGTTTGGAAATCTCAGCTCGCATTTGAACTCGTAATTTTGCGTCAAGATTACTTAATGGTTCATCGAAGAGAAAAACTTTAGGCTTTCTGACAATTGCTCTTCCGACAGCAACTCTTTGCCTCTGCCCTCCGCTTAATTGTCTTGGTTTTCTATCAAGCAGATGTTCAATTTCAAGTATACGTGCTGCTTCCTGAATTCGTCTTTGAATTTCATCCTTTGGCAATTTTCTAATCTTTAATCCAAAAGCCATATTCTCAAAAACTGTCATATGAGGATAAAGTGCATAGTTCTGAAAAACCATTGCAATATCTCTATCTTTCGCTGGAACATTATTAACCAGGACATTATCAATGTAAAGTTCACCCTTAGAAATTTCTTCAAGTCCAGCAATCATTCTCAAAGTTGTTGTTTTTCCACAACCAGATGGACCTACAATCACTACGAATTCTCTATCGTTCACTGTAAAAGTTACATCTTTTACAGCGACAAGATTATTATCATAAATCTTGCTAACATTGATTAGTTTTACTTCAGCCATTATTTAGCTCCTTACTTTTGAATCCATTCTTCAAACAATTGATTAAAAGTTACATCATCGAGCTGTCTTTTATCATAAAAACCTTTTCGTCTTAAAATTCCTTCAGCATGATATAAAGTTACAGCAGCAGCAACTGAAACATTTAAACTTTGAATCATTCCGTGCATTGGTATTTTAAAAGTCACATCACAATACTTTAATAAATCATCACTAACCCCACGATGTTCATTGCCAAATATCAGGGCAATGGGTTTTGTGTAATCCAATTCATCATGAGTGTAAGAATACTTATCGAGATGTGAAGCTGCAATCAAGAATCCTTTTGATTTCATTTCGTTGTAAAATTCTTCGTATGAGGAGTGCTTTTTTAATTTCATCCATTTACTTGCACTTACAGAACTTGCTTTAGAAATTTCTGGAAATTCTTCTATTGTATAAAGAAGATGAACTTCAAAAACTCCAACTGCATCACAGGTACGAAGAATTGCACTTACATTATGAGGGTCGTGAATATTTTCCAGTACGACAGTCAGATGAGGTTGTTTTTGATTTAAAACCGAGGTAATTTTTTTTATTCGTTCTTCTGTTCTGAAATTTATATTCATCTTTCAGTGATAATATTTATAGTATAACTGACAAAATCTTTTGTGTTTTTTGTGATGTCTAACCTGTAATAAAAGTTTGAATCAAGTTTCAAGAAGTAAGCCAGTAAATTTATTATTTTACTTAATGCGACTTCATGTTCCTCTGCCCAAATTTCACAATCTTTGATTGATGGAACACGAGCCACATACCCATCCAGTTCTTTTTTTATTTCGATTACAAATTTCATTTAGTAACCCTTTGAAGATTCGTCTTTAATGTTTTGAACTATTTTTACACTTGCGCTTGCACCGATACGATCGGCACCACTTGCAATCATTAATTCAGCATCTTCTCTTGATCGAATTCCACCACTTGCTTTAACTCCAACACTTCCACCAACGACATATCTCATCAAAGCGACATCACCTGCTGTTGCACCACCTTTGCTGAATCCAGTTGATGTTTTAACAAAATCAGCACCAGCTTCTTTTGCGAGTAAACATGCTTTCACTTTTTCTTCATCACTTAAAAGACATGTTTCTATGATGACTTTCACAATAACTCTTTTTGGTTTAGCTTCAAGTACAATTTGTTGAATATCGTTAAAAACATAGTCATATTTACCTGACTTTAGCATACCGATATTAATCACCATATCAAGTTCTTGCGCACCATTTTCAATTGCCTGATGTGCTTCAAATCTTTTGGTTTCTGTGGTGGTTGCACCAAGTGGGAAACCAATAACAGTGCAAACTTTTACATCTGTATTTCTCAATTGATCAGAACAGAATTTTACAAATCCGGGATTCACACAGACTGATGCAAAATGGAATTGCTTTGCTTCATCACAGAGTTTTTTAATATCATCAAGTGTTGCCTCAGGTTTAAGTAAAGTATGGTCAATCATTCGAGCAATATCATAGTCAACAGGTTCTGGAATTCCGATCGAAGTTGAAATTCTTTCAGCACCACTATCAATTATATTTTTAACAGCTTCCTTTTTATGGAATAAACAATGTCCACATCCTGCACAAACTCCATCATCACAAATGGACTTTTGGAGTGAGTGTTCTAGTAAAACTTCCTGAATAACTCTATCAATTAATGTTTTATACATTTATGTTCAATCCATAATTTTTTGAACTTGCGATTAAAGTATTCTTCAAGAGCATTGCAATTGTCATTGGACCCACTCCACCGGGAACTGGGGTAATAAAACTAGCTTTCTCAGATACTTCGTCAAACTTCACATCTCCAACAATTCTATATCCTTTTTGTGAATTTAAATCTTCTATTCGATTTATTCCAACATCGATTACAACAGCATCATCTTTAATCATTTCAGCTTTTAGAAATTCAGGTTTTCCCATTGCAGCTATCACAACATCAGCATTCTTTGTGAAAAAAGAAATATCTCTTGTAGCTGAATGACAAATCGTTACGGTTGCATTTGTAACTTTATCTTTTTGAATTAACATTGCTGCAAGTGGTTTACCAACAATGTTGCTTCTTCCAATCACAACAACATTTTTTCCGCTTAATTCGATTTGATAATGTTTAAGAAGCTCAATAATTCCAAGAGGAGTGCACGGTTTAAGGCAATCTTCACCAAGTAAAAGTTTTCCCATATTTAGTGGATGAAATCCATCTACATCTTTCGCTGGACTAATTGTTTCATTTACAAGTTCTGTATTAATGTGTTTAGGTAAAGGTTGCTGAACTAAAATTCCATGAAATTTTGGATTAGTATTTAATTGCTTGATTACATCTATTAATTCATTTTGAGAAATTGCTTCATCAAGCTCAATGACTTTAGAATAAATACCGACTTCCTCACATGCTTTTGCCTTTGAACTTACATAAATTTTTGATGCAGGATTATTTCCAACTAAAACGGCAACAAGTCCAGGCTGTAAATTTCTTGGTTTAAATTCTTTTTCAATTATGTCTTTAATTCGATTTCGAATTAATGCAGAAGTAGCTTTTCCGTCTAAAATTTTTGCTTTCATTGTTCAGTAACTTCACTCTGAAATTCAGGGAAAAATATTCTTCTAATTTTTTTTGCTTTGCCAGTAGATTTATCAATACTGATTATAACTGCAGCAAGATGTATATCATCCTGAGCTGTCTGATACTTTTGTGGCGTCTGATATAAAAATCGATTAATTGCGGCTTCTTTTTTCATACCAATTACTGAATCATAAGGGCCTGTCATTCCTACATCTGTAATGTAAGCTGTCCCATTAGGTAAAATTCTTTCATCAGCTGTTTGAATGTGAGTGTGAGTTCCAATAACTGCAGTAACTTTTCCATCTAAAAAGTTTGCGAGAGCAATTTTTTCTGCAGTCGCTTCTGCATGAAAATCGATAATAATTATTTTTGAATCTTTCTTTACTTTTTCAATCAACCATTCAGCTGTTCTAAATGGACAATCAATCGCTGGAAGAAAAGCACGCCCTTGTAATGATGCAACTGTAATTTTTGTCCCGTTACAATCCATTACGACATAACCATGACCAAATGTTCCTTTTGGATAGTTCAGAGGTCTAAGCACATTTTTTTCTGTTTTAGCAATTTCTTGAAATTGTTGTTTTTCAAAAATGTGATTTCCACCTGTAATTACATTCACTCCAAGTTCATTTAAAATTTTTAACTCTTTCTCTGTGATGCCCTTACCATCAGACACATTTTCGCCATTCGCAATGATAAAATCGATATTATTATTTTCAACAAGGTTTTTAAGAAATGTTTGAAGTATTTGTAATCCAGGTTTACCTACTATATCGCCAATAAATAAAATCTCTAAGGTGTTCAATTTGTCCTTTCTTTTTGTGAAAAATAAAAATAATTATCCATCTGATAAAATTTAGATGCAAAAACGAACTAAAATAATGAAACCAAAAGTTTGATCAAGTTTGAACTTTCTTTCAAAAAATTTTTTGCAATGATTAGCTTCAAATGACTCAAACTTTTCGAAATGACTATTCTATTATTTTCTATTTGGAATTTCTGATAATCGTCCTGAAACCAAAAGTTTTACATATAACCAAATTAGCTTCTCATTCTTCGAAATTCGTAAATAAAAATCTAAGTGAAATAAGAGAATAATTCTTAGAAATTTTCGAAAATTTTACTTATTCTTGATTAAAACTTGCGGTAATAAAAGATGAAGAATAATAAGTCAAATAATTTCAAAAAACCTGAGTATTATTTTAATCGTGATTTAAGCTGGATTGAATTTAATAAACGAGTTCTTGAAGAAGCTCTTGACAAGGATTTGCCTTTGCTCGAGAGAGTAAAGTTTTTATCCATCTTTTGCACCAATCTCGATGAGTTTTATATGATTCGTGTTTCAGGATTAATGGAACAAGTTGCTGCTGGCATCAGCAATGTTGGAATTGATGGATTGACACCAATTGAAACCTTAAATCAAATTAAAGTTCGCGTTGAAGACTTACTTAAAATCCATATGGATTGTTACTTGAATGATGTAATTCCAAACTTGAGAGAAAATGGAATTGAGATTGTCAATTACGATGATTTGTACGAAGATGAAAAAAATTTACTCAGACATTATTATCTCAAAGAAATTTATCCGACATTAACTCCTCTGGCATTTGATCCGGGAAGACCTTTCCCTCACATTTCAAATTTATCTCTTAATCTTGGAGTACGAATAGAAAAACCAACTGGTGAAAGGCACTTTGCACGAGTTAAGGTTCCCAAAAATCTTCCACGATTTATTAACATAAACCAAATAAAAGAAAAATTTGATTCAGGAAAGAAACAAACTGGAAAGTTGAGATTAACTTATCTCGAACAGGTTATCAAAGCTAATCTCGAGTCTTTATTTCCAAAAATGCACATAATTGATTCTTATATGTTTCGAGTTACAAGAGATACGGACATCGAAATACAAGAAGATGAAGCTGATGATTTATTGAAAGTCATTGAAGAAAATATAAGACAACGAAAATTTGGTGCAGTAGTTAGACTTGAAATTGAAAATGAATTACCTAACCAAATCTTAAATCTCTTAAAAAAGAATTTGGAGATTTCAGATGAATCAATTCAAATCCTAAATGGTCCACTGGGTTTGGGCGACTTAATTTCTCTTTATGATCTTCCTTTTCAAAATCTAAAATTCAAACCATTTTCTCCAGCAATTCCAAAAGTTTTTGAAGAACATCAGGATATTTTTTCCGCGATCAAAAAGAATGATATTTTATTGAGTCATCCTTATCATTCGTTTTTACCTGTAATTGAGTTTACAAAAGCTGCGTCAGTTGATCCAGATGTTCTCACAATTAAACAAACACTTTATCGAGTAGGAACAAACTCTCCAATTGTCGAAAATTTAATTGAAGCCGCTGAGAATGGTAAACAAGTTGCTGCACTCGTAGAACTTAAAGCAAGATTTGATGAAGAGAATAACATCCAATGGGCAAGAAGACTTGAAAAAGTTGGTGTTCATGTTGTTTATGGACTTGTTGGATTGAAAACTCACTGCAAAGTTACACTCGTCATTCGCAAAGAAAGTGATGGACTTAAAAGATATGTTCATCTTTCAACTGGAAATTATAACATTTCAACAGCTCGTCAATATTCAGATCTCGGCCTTTTTACATGCGACGAAGATATAGCTGATGATGTAACCGAACTCTTCAATTATTTGACTGGTTATTCTGAACAAGATAATTACAAAGATCTTTTAGTTGCACCAATAAATATGAGAAAAAGATTAATTGAACTAATTGAAGAGGAAATTCAATCTCACAAAAAAAATGGGAATGGTTATATCATCATAAAAGTGAATTCAATTACTGACCCTGAAATGATTCAAACTTTATACAGAGCATCTTGTGAAGGAGTTAAGATCGATTTACTTGTTCGTGGAATTTGTATGCTTAGACCTAAAATCAAAGGCGTAAGCGAAAACATTAAAGTTATAAGCATCGTTGGAAGATTTCTCGAGCATTCAAGAATTTTTTATTTCTATAATAACGGTGATCCAAAAATTTATTCTGGTAGTGCTGACTTGATGGAAAGAAATTTAAACAGAAGAGTAGAAGTTATCTTTCCAATTAAATCAAGAGTCATTGGTAGCTTTATTATGAATAATATATTGAAACTGCAACTTGCTGATAATGTCAATGCAAGAATTTTAGATAGTAGTGGTGAATATCATCTCGTTGAGAGAAAAGAAGATGAGGAATTAATCGACTCACAGGATTTACAGATTCGTGCTGCAATTGATATGATTTGTTGGGAACCAGTGAGATTAAAAGTCGGGAAATTATAATTTCGCAATGCAAAAAGTTTTTTAACGAAAGGCATCGAATTTACAATTCAAATTTATTCAAAAAGTTACTTCGGAATTTTAATTGAAATGATTAAAAGCAACATTCAGAGAAACTTTCACTCAATAGTCTTTATTTATTTCTTACTTTTTCTTTTTCAATCAACTCTATTCTCTCAAGGATATTGGATTAAGACTCAAACACCAACACATTATAATCTTAAATCAATCTATTTTCTCGATAGTTTGAAAGGTTGGGTTGCTGGTGATTCTGGCGTAATTCTTTTTACTTCCGATGGTGGAAATAACTGGACATTTCAAAACAGCACTGTTAATACTTCAATTCACGATCTTTTCTTTTTAGATTCATTAAACGGTTGGGGATTAACCTGGCATAGAAATCAATTTGGTCCAATTGGAACAACTTTCTTAAAGACAACAAATGGTGGTCAAACCTGGGTTGCTGAAATATTTGGTAAAGATTTAAACTTTATCTACTCAATCTTTTTTACTGATTTATCAAATGGTTGGATATGTGGTGAACCTGGAATTATTCTGAAAACAAGTAATGGTGGTAATGATTGGATTGAAGCTAAAATTCGCAATGTTCAATTTTCAAATTTTCCAATTAAAAAGATTAGGTTCTTTAACAACAACTTTGGAATTGGCTGCGGTGGTATGATTGATATTTTTGGAGTAATCTGGCGCACAACCGATGGCGGTGAAAACTGGGATGCCTTTGCAATTGGACCCGAACCAATTAATGATTTTCAGATCATCAATAATGATTTTGTCTTTGCTGTTGGTGGAGATTATGAATATGGAACTGCTGTAAGTCATTCTACAGATTTTGGTTTGACCTGGAATTATCGAACTCTTGACATTTTTGGAATTGCAAACTCGGTGGCTTTCCGGAATGACATGGAAGGCTGGCTTAATTTGAAAGGTGAAAGAAAATTTTTAGTAACAATTGACTCGGGTTATAATTGGACAGAAGATCCGACTCCTGATTCAGTTCAACCTAATAAAATAATTTTTACCGATTCGCTTCACGGTTATGCAGTTTGTGATAGTGGATATTTTTTGAAATACATTCCACCTCTCCCAACGAAAGTTGAAGATATAAAATCAATAAATCCAATTTATGTAAGAGTCATTGATTTCGAAATTTTCCCGAATCCTTTCAACTCAAGCACAAAAATTTTAATTAATCTAAAACAATCAGGCAAATTGAGGATTGAACTTTTCTCAATTCTTGGCGAGAGACTTCAAATCATTGAGGATAAATTTTTTAATCAAGGCAATCACATATTTGAATTTTATCCCGAAATAAAAAACAGCGGAGTATATTTCATCAAAATTTCTTTGAATAAATACTCCGCTGCCAAAAAAGTAATTTATCTTAAGTGAATTATTTCAAATAAATCATCTTTTTCGCTTGAGCGTTCTTTCCTGCTCTCAACTCATAGATATAAATCCCAGATGGAAGATTTTCTGCTTTGAATTTTATCGAATATTCCCCTGCTATTAATCTCTCGTTAACAAGTGTGATGATTTCTCTACCTAACAAATCATAAACCTTCAATGTAACAAGTTGATTATCTGGTATTGTGAATTTAATTTCAGTTTCAGGATTAAACGGATTTGGGTAATTTTGATACAAACGAAAATCATTCACAGAAATTTCTTCTTCTTCAACTTTTATCGGCAAAGAACCAAAGTTGCTTTTGTAATAATTCATCGCAGTAAGAATATTTTGCTTCAAAACTGAAACAGAATTCAGATGCGATTGCCCTCGACCAGCAACAATTGCAAACCACATCTCTACTGGTTCATTTAATCTTAGTTTGAATGGTCCTGTTGAAACTAACATTCTAACATCCGCTCCAATCGTATCAATCCATCCAATTTGTGTGACTGGATCTCCATTAAAAACATAAACCGGATTTACCTGATTGCAAGGATAATTGAATACATAACCAAAACCCCAAGTGCAAGGGTCAAGTTGAGTTCCATATCGATTCAATCCTCGAGCATAATTCCAAACATCTGAAACATAAGCAGGATCAACAAGAATAGGTGGATTAGAATTTAAATGATAAAAAAGAGATTTTACAATTTGATTTTTTGCACCAGGATATTTTTTAACTCCTAAAAGCCCTCCGAGATTAACTATAGCTGTATCAAGTGGAATATCAATTCCTGCATCAAAAATTCCATTTGAATTATTATCAATGAAGGTCTCGTTTGGAATAAAAACTACTGGACCTTGAATCATCGTTTGAGAAACTGCTGGTGGATTTGAACCATATTGAAGATCAGTTCCCTTATTATAACAATAGACTGAATTCAATGCACTATCAGACCCAATCAGATCGTCCGTATAATTACCTAAATCAGGATCAGACCAGAAAAGAAAATAAACTGAATCAAGTAAATTACTTACAAGTCCACGATTGATTAATTTGTATTTTAAGAAAACAGTATTGTAAAGTGGAGAATTTGAATTTCCAATTGCAAAAGCTGTTTGATGAATTTCTATTCCAAATGGTGGAACACCACGATACCTGCGTAATGAATCAACTTGAGAATCATTGTAGACACAATAAGCTGTTACATCACCAAGAATGAATGGTTTATCTTCATTTGGATCCCATTGACCATTATTATTTTTATCAACAGGATTGTAAATACCATCTCCATCCCCATCATAAAATTCTGCACCGAGTAAAACAGCATTGCGATATTCCTGCCAAGATGTCCCAAATGGTGCATCAGTCGATTTCACAACATAAATAATGTTGAGTGAATCATTTGGATTAGAACCAACTCTTCCAGGCAAATAATCTGAAACTCTGGATGAAGTTGCAACTCCATTCGCCCATAATTGATCATTATATTTTCCAACAAGATAAAATCCACCCGAGAATATTAACTGACCTTCATCATATTGAGGAATGGTACCATAACCAGAAACATCAAACATTACTCCATTATTTTGTAAAGGAACTTTAAGACGATTGACATCAATCAGATACGAAGTTCGTTGCATACTAACTTTACTCTGCGAGAGTGAATGGTTCTTTTTCGCTTCTTCTATTTCACCGGCAAGACTAACTAAATAAAGTTGAAAAATGATGCTGAGAATTAACAGGGAAATTGAAGATTTTGAAACTTTCATAATAACCTCCTCTACTTAGTAAATTTTTGCTTTTATAAAAATTCTTACTGATTTACTTTCAGTTTAAAAATAATCAATTATGAATTGAAATTCCATAAGCTAAATGATATTTTGAAACTGCATGGAAGCTCTCATATTATAATTCATAACTAACCTTTTATGAATTACCAGTTCAATTTTGATTTAAGTGAAAATCTTTTTGGTCTATCATTTTTGCCCAATTTCAAACTCTTTGACTTTTCTTATTTTTGTAAAAACAAATTATGAGGTCAATATGGATTTCTTAAAAAAACTGGGCATCGAAGAAAAAAATTTTGGTGCATCTACAGGTCAGAATTGGTTGCAAACTACATCTGAAGGTGAATTAAAAATCATCTCTCCTGTAGATGGAAAATTAATAGCCTCAGTTTATCAAGCATCAATTCAAGATTACAATCAAGTAATTGAAAAAGCCAGAGAGGCGTTTAAATACTGGCGAACCGTTCCCGCACCAAAACGCGGAGAGATTGTCAGACAAATTGGATTGAGATTAAGAGAATACAAAGATGCTCTCGGCAGATTAGTTTCCTACGAAATGGGAAAATCACTTCAGGAAGGTTGGGGCGAAGTTCAAGAGATGATAGATATCTGCGATTTTGCAGTTGGTCAATCACGAATGCTCTACGGATTCACAATGCATTCAGAAAGACCAAAACATAGAATGTATGAGCAATATCATCCACTTGGAATTGTTGGAATTGTAACCGCATTTAATTTTCCAGTTGCAGTCTGGTCATGGAATGCAATGATTGCGGCAGTTTGCGGTGATGTCTGTGTCTGGAAACCAAGTTCAAAAACTCCACTATCAGCAATTGCAACACAAAAAATTGTCGCTGAAGTTTTGAAAGAGAACAATTTGCCAGAAGGAATTTTCTCATTGATAATTGGTCGTGGTGCAACAGTTGGTGAAAAGATGCTTGAAGACAAAAATGTTCCATTAATTTCAATCACTGGCTCAGTTGAAGTTGGAAGACATGCTGCTCAAGTGGTTGCTAAAAGATTAGGAAGAACAATCTTAGAACTCGGTGGAAATAATGCGATAATCATCACTGAAAACGCGGATTTGAAACTTGCAATTCCAGCTGTAGTCTTTGGTGCTGTTGGAACAGCTGGCCAGCGATGCACAACCACAAGAAGGTTGATAATTCACGAAAGTGTTTATGACAAAGTGAAAGAATCTCTCATCAAAGCATATCAAAGTTTACGAATTGGAAATCCACTCGACGAAAAAAATCATATGGGTCCATTAATTGATAAAGCTGCTGTTGAATTGTTTGTTCGTGCACTTGAAGAAGTTAAGAAAGAAGGTGGTAAAGTTATTTACGGTGGTGAAGTTCTCAGTGGACCTGGTTATGAGTCTGGTTGTTATGTTAAACCAGCTTTAGTTGAAGCTGAAAATCATTACAAAATAGTTCAGGAAGAAACATTCGCTCCTATTCTTTATTTGATAAAATATTCTGGTTCAGTTGAGAATGCAATCGAATTACAAAATAGTGTTCCACAGGGACTTTCTTCTTCAATCTTCACAAATGACTTGCGACAAGCAGAAACATTCTTATCAGCTTGGGGAAGTGATTGTGGAATTGCCAATGTGAACATCGGAACAAGCGGTGCAGAAATTGGTGGTGCATTCGGCGGTGAAAAAGATACTGGTGGAGGAAGAGAATCGGGTTCAGATGCCTGGAAAGCTTATATGAGAAGACAGACTAACACTATTAACTTTGGAACTGATTTACCACTTGCTCAGGGAATTAAATTCGAAATTGGTGAATAAACTCTGAAAACTCTAATAAATTTCAAGCGAAGTGAAGTTTCATTTCTTCACTTCGCTTTTTTGTTATTTCAATTTTGAAGCAAGTTCATAAACTTCTTTTGCATGTGTATTCACATCAACTTTATCAATTATGTGAGCAATTTTTCCTTCTTTATCAACGATAAAAGTTACTCTACTTGCAAATCCAAGTAAATTCAAAACGCCATAAGTTTTTGTAACTTCTTTCTTTTCGTCTGATAACAAAGGGAAATTCAAAGAATATTTTTCTCTGAATTTTTTCAAATCTTCAATTGAGTCTACACTAATACCAAAAACCGGAATGCCAGCTTCTTCAAACTTTTTCCATTCGTCACGAATTCCGCAAGCTTGTTTTGTGCAACCTGGTGTATCTGCTTTTGGATAAAAATAAATTACAACCGGACTTTTTCCACGATAACTTGATAACGAATAAAGTTTTCCATCTGCATCTGGTAATTTAAAATTAGGTGCTTGATCTCCTACTTTTAATTTATCGCCTTTCATAAAAAATCCCATTAATAGAAATGTAGTTGCAATAATTGACATTACAAGTATTTTCATTTTTTCTCCTTAATTTTGTTTTAGTTTTCTCACTCAAAACAAGTCAATGTAAAATAAAATTCCAAATTAAAAGTGATAAAAGCATTAATCTTTGATCTTGGTAATGTCTTAATTTTCTTCGATTGGAAAATCGCCGAAAGAAGATTGAATGAAATTCAGGAAGGTTTGGGCACTTTGACAACAAAATTTCTAAAGGAGAACAATTCAATTATTAAGAATTTAGAAAAAGGGAAATTGACAGAAGATGAATTCTTAAATATGATTAAATCTCATCTTAACTCTAAAATTGATAAAATCACAATCGCTAAAATTTTTTCAGAAATTTTCTGGGAGAATTCTGAACTAACTAAACTTCTACCAGAATTGAGAAAAAATTACAAACTTTTTTTACTCTCCAATACAAACATTATTCACAGAAAATTTGGATGGGATCATTATAACTTTCTGAAAAACTTTGACAAGCTTTTTCTCTCTTATGAAGTTGGATTTGCTAAACCTGAAGAAGAAATTTATCAACTTGTCATTCATTCGATTGATCTAAATCCTTCTGAAGTCCTCTACATTGATGATATCGAAGAATATGTAAATGCAGCAAAAAATTTGGGTTGGAATGCAGTTCAGTTTAAATCAAACGAGAAATTAATTGAAGACTTAAAAGGCTTTAATGTGATTTTGCCTTGAGATTTGTCGTGGTGTTCTTATTGAATTCTCTCAAAATTCGTTCGATTAACTTGATTAAACTTTCGAGGCTAAATCAATTTTCCTTTTTGAGTTTAAATCGTTCTTATTATTGTTAATTAAGTCCCAATCTTCCAAAAATGTAATCAACTCGTTCAAGCAATTTTGAGGAGTCAAAAATTTTTTCAATTTCGGAGGCATTCAAATATTTAGTAATCTTTGGATCTTTAATCAATTCGGTTTTCAAATCTGTATCGGTATCCCAGACTTTCATTGCGTTCGCCTGAACAAGCTTGTACGCTTCATCTCGCGATAAACCTTTTTCAATTAAACTTAAAAGAACTTTTTGAGAATGAATTAAACCTCTTGTCAGCTCTACATTTTTCTTAATCTGATCTGGATTGAATTTCAAATTGGCAAGGACAAAATTCATCTTTTCAATGATATAATCGAGTAGAATTGTCGTGTCAGGGAAAATAATTCTCTCGACTGAAGAATGAGAAATGTCTCGCTCATGCCAGAGATTAATGTTTTCAAGTGACGCAAATGCATTTGTTCGAATTAAACGGGCAAGTCCTGCAATCCTTTCACACAAGATTGGATTTCGCTTATGAGGCATTGCAGAGGAACCTCTCTGTCCTTCTACAAAAGGTTCTTCAACTTCACGAACTTCAGTTTTCTGCAAATGACGAATCTCTGTCGCAAATTTTTCAAGCGAAGATGCAATCAAAGCAAGAGTAAGCAAATATTCAGCATGCACATCTCTTTGCACAATTTGAGTTGAAATTCGCGCAGGTTTTATTCCAAGTTTTTCACAAACATATTCTTCGACTTCTGGATTAAGATGCTCATAAGTTCCGACAGCACCAGAAATTTTTCCAACAGCAGCATTCTGAGTTGCAATTTTCAATCTCTCAATGTTTCTTGTAATATCATCATACCATAATGCAAACTTTAATCCATAAGTTGTAAGTTCAGCGTGAACTCCGTGCGTTCGACCAATACAAATTAAATTTTTATGTTGAAGTGCAAGCTTGCGAAGAGTGTTTTTTAGTTTTTCTAAATCATCCAGTAAAATTTTTGAAGCCTGTTTAATCTGAACTGCAAGACATGTATCAAGAACATCAGAAGAAGTCATTCCATAGTGAATTAACTTTCCTTCTTCTCCAATATTCCTTGCAACATCAGTAATAAAAGCAATTACATCATGATGAACTTTTTCTTCAATCTGCTTTATTCTTTGAATATTAAATCGAGCTTTGCTTTTAATTTTATTGTAAACCGATTTCGGAATTTCTTTGAGATGCGCCCGAGCTTCAATTGCCAGTAATTCAATATCAAGCCATATTTTGAATTTATTTTCTTCTGACCAAACAGAAGCAATTTCTTTGCGAGAATATCTTTCTATCATCTTTTTTCGAGCTTCATCTTTCTTTCTACAATTTTATTGTCGTGCAAAACTTTAAGAGTAATCACCTGCCCTGTTCTAAATTCATTGAAAATAGATTTAATATCATTCTCATCATTTATTTGTTCACCTTCAACTTCAAGAATTACATCACCAGCTTCTATCTTTGCTTTATCAGCAGGGCTTCCAGGTTGAACTTGAGTTACAATCACTCCTTTATCTGTTTTCAATCCATAGTACTTGGCTATTCTTTCATCAACATTTTGAATTGAAAGCCCAGTCCAGAAATCACGATCAATTTTTGAATTCTTTTTCAATTCCTCAACAACTTTTTTGATTTTATTAATCGGAATAGCGAAACCAATTCCAATATTTCCAGATGAATAAGTATTTCCAGTATAAATCAAAGTGTTCATTCCAATTACTTCGCCAACACTATTTACAAGTGGTCCACCGGAGTTTCCACCATTTATTGGTGCATCGGTTTGGATCATTTTTCTATAGTAACGATTGTTAACTGGTTGCAGCGTTAAATCAGTTGAACTTACAACTCCAACCGTGACTGTTGGTTTGTTGTTAATGTCAAAAAGACCAAAAGGATTTCCAAGAGCAATGACCCACTCACCAATTATTACATCATCAGAATTTCCTAAAACAACATAAGGCAAATTCTTTCCATTAATTTTCAATAAACAGATATCACTTTGTGGATCACTGCCTACAATCTCTGCATCGTAACGTTCACCATTTGTCAATGTAACTACAATCTTTTTGGCATTACCAGCAACATGATCATTTGTAACTATGTATCCGTCTGGCGAAATGATAAAACCACTTCCGAGACTGTGAACTTCTTGCTTATATGTTCGGTCGCCAAAAAATCGTCGGAAGAAAGGATCATCTCTGAAAAATGGATCATCAAAAAATGAGAAGAATGGATCGCGATATTCACGAATTTCCGTTACATTAATTCCAACTACAGCGGGACTAACTTTTCTAACTGTTCGTGTGATTGCAGTCTCTCTCGAATTATTTAAATCTTGATTAATTGCTTCTCTTTGAAGATAGTTTGCAGGTAGAATTCCTGCACTCGTTGATTCAGTATAAATTTTATCATTTTGATGACTTAGAATTTTTTGAACTCCTAAAGTAGTTAGAACTGACACAAATACTGTTAGACCAATAATCATCAAAATGTTTCTTTTCATAACTTAACCTCTCTTTTTAGTTTGCTTTTACTAATCAACTCTTTCAAAGGTTCAATGTGTTTGATAAAGATAACTCCAAGCACCAATGTAACAATTAAGAAGTACTCAAGGTAATTTTCTGTTGATGGATAAAGATATCTTTTTAAGAAACCAAAATTGATTATCAATAAAACAAAAGTTGAAAGTGTAGCCCAGATGTTACCAAGGTGAATATCTTTACTTCTAATATAAACAAAAACCCATATCAATGCCCAGATGAAAAACGCTGAAGGGACAAAAGTTATAGTTGAACCAAATGCAGTCGCAAGTCCACGACCACCTTTAAAACTTATCCAAATAGAAAAACAATGACCCAATACAACGAAGAATGTTGAAAGCCCAACAATTAAAAAATTCTCAGGGAAATAACTTTTTGCAATTTGAACAGCAACAAATCCTTTGGCAAAATCAACTAAGAAAACAATAAATCCCAAAAGTTTTGATCCACTAACTTCATAAGTATTCATTCCACCAACATTTCCTGAACCAGCTTTTCTGATATCAATTCCACGAACTAATTTCATTAAAATAAAAGCTGTTGGAATTGAACCGAGAAGATAACTGACGAGTAATAAGAATAAAATTTTCATACTTAAAATTACAAAATAGAAGCTGGATTGAAAAATTTTTTGGTCAATTTTTAGACGAAACTCGAATAATTCCTTGAAACATCTCGACAACAAAAATTCGTCTCAATCGTCTTAAACCTCATTTTAAGATTTTGAAAATTAAAGTTCAGATGTATAAGATTCTTAATCACTTTTACATCGATCAACTTTGCATCTTAATTTGTCATAAATTTGTATAAAGAACCGATAATAATTTGAAAAAAATGAAAGCTATGAATAGACTACTTTTCCTCTTAACATTTTTATCAACTAACTTATTTGCACAATTCTTCTGGAGCAATCCAACAATACAAAACAATACACTTCGAGATATTGACTATTTCAATAATTCAACACTTTACGCTGTTGGTGAGCTCGGAACAGTTTTGAAGTCAACTGATCAAGGTAAAAATTGGACTGTAACTCATCGCTTTCTTGGATTAGAGAATGACCTTTACTCAATTGATTTTACTGATGAAAACAATGGCTGGATTTGTGGAAGTTACGGATTGATCATTCGCACATTTGATGGAACTCAAAGCTGGCAAATTCAATCATCACCAACAATGAATAATCTTAGAAAAGTTTTTGCATTAAGGTGGGATAAAGCTTGGATTGTTGGTGAGAATGGAACAATTCTCTATGCAAGCAATGGCTACACTTTTGTTCAACAAACCTCTCCTACTCAGCGAAATCTGAATTCCGTTTTCTTCATTGATGAAAACAATGGTTTTATTGTTGGTGATTCAGGTGTAATGTTAAGAACTTATAATGCTGGATCTTACTGGCAAGCAATTCCTCTACCTCAAGTAAAGAAAAATATTTGCGACATTTACTTTACATCAGCAACTCGTGGATATGCGGTTGGTGACTCTGGTTTAATTCTCAGAACAACAAATGGTGGAATAAGCTGGCAAATCATCGGACAGGATGTAACTCAATCTAACTTAAAATCAATTTTCTTTTTTGATGATTTTAGAGGTTATGTTGTTGGAAAAGAATCAAGAATTTTCTTTACAACAAATGGTGGTGAAACCTGGACATTTCAATTAAGTCCAACTTGGCGAACACTTTATGGCTGCTATTTCATAAATAATTCGATTGGAATTTGTGTCGGTGACTGGGGGACCATTCTAAGAACTACAAATGGTGGAAATGGATGGTTGCAACTCAACAAAGGAAGCGATGAATACTTGAATAAATCTTTCTTCTTAAATGAAAATTACGGATGGGTTGCTGGTGACAGAGGAACAATTCTAAAAACTACAAATGGTGGACAAAGCTGGTATAAAGTTTTGTGCTGGAATAGATGGAATCAAATAATGACCGCTGATATCAATGCAATTCAAATGTTCAATGAAAGTCAGGGTTATGCAATTGGTGACTCTGGATATTTCGGTTGGACTTCTGACGGTGGAGAGAACTGGCGATTTTATCATTATGATTCAACTAACAGAATGGATGACTTATTTGGAATTCATTTCTTTGATCAATGGAATGGATGGGTTGTTGGTGGTTACTGGAGTCAACCTGTTTTCTTAAAAACTACAAATGGTGGACAGAGCTGGTACATCTGGCGACCTTCTGATCAATACTATGCTGCAGTTCCTCTTCACATTCAAATGTTAAATTATTCCTATGGATGGGCTTCAGGTAGAACAGGCGTTTTACGATATACAACAAATAGTGGTGAAAGCTGGAATTACTACGATCCAAATCTCTTGGGCTTTGGTGATTGGTTGAACTGGATAAAATTCGTTAATCCAAATGTTGGCTGGACTTGTGGAAAAGCAGGGAAAATTTTTAAGACAACTAATTCTGGACTTTACTGGTTTGAACAATTCTCTGGAACAAGTAAGGAACTAATGTCAATTAATTTTTATGATGAAAATTTTGGCTTCGCCGTTGGTCGTGAAGGAATAATTCTAAAAACAACCGATGGTGGAGAAAACTGGATTGAATTGCCAAGATTTACAAGAAAAGATTTGAAATCGGTTTTCGTTATTAACAATCAAGTCGCTTATATTACTGGAGATTTAGGTTTGATATTAAAGACAACAAATGGTGGCGCCACTTTCGTTGAAATTGAAAATCCACTGTTCACTTCATACAAACTCGAACAAAACTATCCAAATCCTTTTAACTCAACTACAACTATTCGTTTCACAATTCCAGAGCAAAAAAGTGTAAAAATATCTGTATTCAATTCACTTGGAGAACAAATTGCAGTTTTACTCGACAAAGAACTTTCAGCAGGCACTCACGAAATTTACTTCAATACAAAAATGCTTAGCAATGAAATTCCTTCGGGAGTTTACTTTATCCAATTAAATGCTGGTAAGTTCAGCAAAACAATTAAAGCCGTGTACTTAAAATAAATCATTATTTTAAGGGTGATCGGTCAAAAATTAATTAAGAGGTAAAAATGAAATCATTAGGAATTATTTTTTTCTTTCTGTTCATTTCAGTAAATGTTTTCGCTCAATTAACTCCTGAATATCAGTCAAATTATTATCCTTATTACAGCACTTCTGGTTGGTTTCCATTTAAGAAAAATGGATCCAACTGGGAATATCGTTTTTATTATGTGGATTCGACAAAATTTCAGGTTTATTCATCTCACTACAATGGCTCTGTTCAATATCAATACAATTTTACTCAACCTGAAATGACAGCTGGCGGACTGATTTATTCACTTGGAATTGATTTGACTGGCGATAATATCGTTGAATTTTATGTAATCGGTCAATACACTTCTGGTTCTT
>Ga0123519_10001340_pt1 | contig 42157 bp, 49 predicted proteins | sample YelNatPaOPRAMG02_FD_87396 | JGI IMG/M metagenome (GOLD analysis project Ga0123519, IMG submission 87396) | Hot spring microbial communities from Yellowstone National Park - Yellowstone National Park OP-RAMG-02 (version 2) | ecosystem: Environmental > Aquatic > Thermal springs > Hot (42-90C) ...
GTAGTCTGAACTCTGGAAGAAGTATCCTGGGCTAACTCCATCAGTAGAAGTAAATCTTATAAATGTCAGTTACTCCTGGATACAATACTAATTTGCAACAACCTAATTTAATTTTAATTTTTGACATAGGACCTCTCTGGCTATTTATATCTGATACCCCTGTTTTGAAGAAAGACTATAAAAGGTCAAAGTGGTATAAGGTGCCTCCCAATCATTTAAGTATTAGATATTTCCCGTTTATATTATCCTTACTCCCTTCTCCCCTGCAATCCTGCGCACATATTTAGCTGCACCGGCATATTCCTCTTCCGTGGACAGGTGCTCCAGCATAAGCGGGAGATCGGGATTCAGTTTGTCAAGTTCCTCAAGATACACCCCGTAATCAAGCTTGCCAAGTCCTGGCTGAACCTCATCTAAGTGCACAACAAATTTTTCTGAAAGAAGAATATCCTTTCCGTGGCAACTTTTTATGTAAGGACCAAGTTTTTTAAAACACTCTTTGATCATAGCTGCATTGTTAAAATATCTCTGAGGACTGCATATAAGATTTACCGGGTCAAAGTGCACTGCAAATTGTTTGCGGGCAATCGCCTTGATTATTTTCACATAATTGTCTGCCGAATCCGGATACATCCAGGGCATTGTCTCAAGAGTATAGAAAGTGCGTTTTGGTCTTATCGCATCAATTATGCTGCGCACAGTCTCAACTATTAAATCAAAGGTTTCGTCAGTCAAATCAGCCGCACAGGGACCATCCCATTTTGTTCCGCGAGAACCTGCTATGTTTACACAGCAACAGGCGCCTATTTCATCAGCAAGTAACAGGGATTTTTTGCACTTTTCAATAGATTCTGAACGGATTTTTTGATCGGGACTTAAGGGATTGCTCCATGCCCCCACTTCTGCTATAACAATATTCGCATCCTTTGCTGCTTTCTCGTATGCCCGAATCAGAGAAGTATTGCCCAGCCGGTCAATGCCTACAGGACAGTATGAGGCACTGTATCCATATTTTTTTACTGCAAAAACCCACCCCTGTGGGTCTTGATAGCTTACAAATAAAGGACCTCCCAGTCGCATATTCCCTTCCTTATAGAACGGAAATCTCGCAATCTGAAGATTGTGTTCTCTGAAAGACCGGAGATGTGTGAAATGTCAAGACCTGACCCCATTAAAACATAAAACGGCGCATGCGCACATTCAGAATAATTCCGATACCTGTGAAGGTAAAGAGCAGGGAAGAACCTCCATAACTTATGAATGGAAGCGGAAGCCCTGTTGCAGGCACCAGGCCTATACTCATTCCAATGTTGACAAATATCTGAAATGCAAAGCCAGAAATTATTCCTGCAACCAGCAATCTCCCAAACATATCCCTTGTGGAAGCTGCCTTCATGCTGCGGTATATAAGTAAAAGGAATAAAAATAATAGAACTATGGCACCCAGAAAACCAAATTCCTCTCCAAGAACAGAGAATATGAAATCTGTATGCTGCTTTGGAAGAAAACGCAGCTGGGTCTGGGTTCCATGGAGAAATCCTTTACCAAAAAGTTTGCCAGAACCTATGGTTATTCTGGATTGAGTAAGGGCATAACCTGCACCCAGGGGCTCCATCTTAGGATTTAAGAATACCAGTATCCTCATACGCTGATAATCTCTGAGAAAGAGCCATGCAGCTGGTAAGATTGCAGCTCCTATTCCTATCAATATGAGAAGTTGCCAGATTTTAAAACCAGCAAAATAAAGCATACCAAACAGTATTACAATAAAAACAAGTGCTGTACCCATATCTGGTTGTTCCATAACAAGTATAAAAGGAGGGATAAGCAGGAGTAAAGGCACAAACAAATCCCGCAGATGCAGAATTCTTTTTGCCATTCCTTCAGGTGTAAGATACCCTGCCAGAACTATAATAAAGGCGAGTTTTGCAAATTCTGAAGGCTGAAAGGAGAAGGGACCTATCCTCAACCATCTCTGCGCACCCAGTGCAGATTTTCCAAAGAAAAGGACCCCGAGAAGAAGAATGAGGCTTAACCCATAGATTATATAGCTTAACTCTTTGAGAATTCTGTAATTAAATAGTATAATCAGGAGCATTACAGCAAGCCCTGCACCAAACCACAATATCTGCTTCAAAAACAGGTCGCTGTAAAATCTATTGAGGTGGGTTGCACTGTAAATTGCAGCAATGCCTGTAGCACCAAGTATTAAACACAGGATTACAATCCACATATCAAAGTTTTTAATAAGCCTGCGGTCAAAAACCATCTGTTTCCTCCTGAGTACTCAAACCCGTTTCAGTGTATGTGTTTCTTGAAAGGCTCTCTGCGAGCGTCGTGGAGCGGACTCCTATCCCGCCACTAATTCCTGATGGATAGGAAGGTGCTGCAGGCTCTACACTGTAGATTTTATGCAGCACGTATCTGGCAACAGGGCAGGCAGATTCCCCGCCACTTCCACCCCCCTCAATAAATACCACAACTACAACAGGCACTGTTCCCTTTCTTGCCCTGCCCTCCACAGGTCTGGCATAGCAGACAAACCAGGCGTGGTCCTGCCCGCCCGGGTTCTGAGCAGTGCCGGTCTTACCAAAAACCTCTGCCTCCGGAATATTTGAAAGCACTCCTGTTCCACGGGTCACTACAGCCCTCAGTGCATTTTCCAGAAAAAAAACAGTTGAGGACTTAAGTGAAAAGTCTCTTATCACCTCAGGACTGAATTTTTTCCTTTCACCGTTATACAAAAGAATCTCTTTCACAAGATGTGGTCTGTATAGCCTGCCCCCGTTGTAGAATGCGCACATTGCATTTGCAAGCTGAAGGGGGGTTATGAGTAAATAGCCCTGTCCTATTGAGAAATTAAAAGTGTCTCCCCTGTACCATTTCCCTCCCCTTTTTCTCTTCCACTCAGGTCCGGGCACAACCCCTTTCTTTTCTCCAGGTATATCAATTCCTGCAGGAGCCCCAAATCCAAATAGATATGCATATTCACTGATTGCCTCAGGCCCGGCCCTGGTTCCAATATGGTAGAAATATATATCGCAGGATTCAGCCATTGCGCGCTCAAAATTGACCCAGCCATGGCCAGCCCTGTTCCAGCATTTATATTCTCTGCCACCAACACTGATTTTACCCTCGCATTTAAATAGCTCCTGTGGTTGCACCACTTCCCTTTCAAGTGCAGCTACAGCTGTTACAAATTTGAATGCAGAGCCAGGTGGATACAGTCCCTGAATTGCTCTGTTCATAAATGGCTTGCGTGGATGGGCTGCAAGCTCCTTCCATCGCTGTGCAGGAATACCTGTAGTAAACATATTCGGATCAAAATCTGGCCCGGAGCTCATTGCAAGAATTTCGCCATTTAAAGGATTCATAACAACTATTGCCCCCGGCCTATTCCCCAGTGCCTTTTCACAGGCTTCCTGAATCTCTCTGTCAATTGTAAGGACAACCTTTGCACCCTGACGGGGTTCTTTCTGGGCCAGGATGTGCGGAGGCTGACCCGGCCTGCCCAGCACATCCACTTCAATCTCAGTTCCTCCATCCACTCCTCTTAGATAAGACTCGTACGCCCTCTCTATTCCTGTCTGCCCTATGAGGTCTCCCTGTTCATATCCCTGCTCCTCAAACCTTTCAAGGTCGTACTCCTGAATTTCCTGTATGTAGCCTAAAATATGAGCACACATCCTGCCATGGGGATAATACCTGCAGGGCTTTATCTGCACCACAATCCCGGGAAAATCCATATGGGATTCCTGAAGCCTGCTGACTATGCTCGGAGAGGCATCCTCTTTTAAAAGAATGGGCTGAAACGGACGAAACTTCTGTGCTTCTATCTTTGACTTTATTTCCTGTAAATTTATGGGTAGAATTGATGCCAGCCTGGTAAGGACTTCATCCACCCTTTGCCCTGCAAGCCAGGGAATGAGAGATATGCAGAAAGAGGCGCGGTTAGAAACAAGTATATCCAGGCTACGGTCATAGATTGTTCCGCGTGGAGCAAACTCCTTTAAAATCTGAATCCTGTTATGCTCAGAGCATTCCCTGTAGAAGTTCCCCTTTAAAATCTGCAGGTAAAAAAGCCTTCCGGCAAGAAGAATGAAAAGGAGAAATATCAACAAAAAGAAAAACTTATCTTTTCTTACCATCTTTCATATTGAATTCTCTTGTTTTCTCTCTCACAAAACTTTATAAAGAATATACCTAAAAGGGTGGTGTAGAGCGCTGAGATAAAAGCAGACAGAAATAATATTCCTGCCGGATAAAAAATAGAAGATATTGAGGAGAGGATAAGGAAAGAGAGTGCCTGAAGCATCGCTCCTGTAAATAGCAGGAGTGCCCTTGCCACCTCACTCTTTTTATTCACAGGTCCTGAAACCAATCCCAGAAATGTACCTGTAAGGGACCAGGAAAAGATACTTGCGGGGATAAACCTGGAATTAATTCCTTCAATAACTCCGGCTGAAAAACCCAGGATCAAACCACGAAATAGATTTTCTGCAGGGGTCTGACGGGGAAGGTACCACCCTATCCAGCCTGGCTGGAATTTCAAACGGACTGCCCTTGCAACAGGAAGAGGAGATAAAATACCGGAGAGGAACCTCGGGTATATGCCCAGGATGAAGAGAAGGAGCGGGATAAGAAGGAATGCGGGTTGTGTTGATACTATCTGGATATTAGGACCTATGCTCATCTGAAGAACCATTGCTAAAACAAGAGAAATTACTCCTGCAAAATAATACATAATTACTTTATCAATATCAGAACTTCTTCAAGTTTATTGAATTCCACTGAAGGAGTTATCTCTGCGGTTGCAACAAGCCCGCCTGGATTCACATTTGCTATCCTTCCAACCTCCAGCCCTTTTGGAAAAACACCTCCAAGTCCGGAGGTGAGCACAATATTTCCAGGCTGTGCATCTACATCTCCGGAAAAAAACTTCATTATCAGACCCTTTCCTGTCCCTTCTACTATCCCCAATTCCCTGGTCTCTGAAATTATTACAGATATTTTGCTGCTACTGTCAATTGCCAATAGCACTGTTGAGGAACCCGGCCCTGCCTCAATTATCCTTCCCACCACTCCCTCTGGAAGCAGCACAGGCATACCCGCACGAATCCCTTGATTTACTCCTGCATCCACAAAGGCTACCTTAAACCAGTTGGTTGGGTCCCTGGCAATGATTCTGGAAATAATAAACCTGGAAGAAATGGATTTATATTTTTTTAATCTTTCAAACTCAGAAAGTTCAGCTTTTAGAAGTGAGTTTTCTAACTCAAGCTCTGTTATGTGTTTTTTTAGCTGCCTGTTTTCCTGTTCAAATTCTTTTGCCCTCAACAGAAACAAAAAGAAATCCGAAATGCTATGATAGGTAACAGAAACTATCCTGGAAGGAAAAAGGAAAACCATCCTGGAGATGGTTATGAAAACAGGTGATAAAAATACAGCTGCCACAATAACTGCAAGCAATATGCTCACTAAATATCTGCGTACCATTTCTCTAAACTGAGCCTTTTATGTGATACCCAGTTCTTCCCTGATGGGACGTTCCCTCATAACCTCTTTAAGGGTATCCAGTTCTTCCAGAATTTTTCCGGTGCCCTCCACCACACAGGTGATAGGGTCATCCACAAGATGAATGGGCAATCCTGTTTCCTGCGTCAGCAGCTTGTCGAGTCCCCTCAGCAAACTTCCTCCTCCGCAGAGCACAAATCCTTTCTCAACTATATCTGCAGAGAGCTCAGGCGGGGTCTGTTCCAGGTTCATCTTTATAGCATCCACTATAATCTTCACCGGCTCAGAAAGTGCTTCCCTCACCTCCTGAGAGGTCACCTTAAGGGTTCTGGGAAGTCCTGTAATCAGGTCCCTTCCCTTTACCTCCATTTCCTCTTCTTTCTCAAGTGGAAAGGCAGAGCCAATCTGAATCTTCAATTCTTCCGCACTTCTTTCTCCTATCATAAGATTGTACTCATTCTTCAGATATGTCATAATTGACTCATCCATCTCATCTCCTGCAACCCTTACAGATTTACTCACCACAATTCCACCCAGTGAGATTACTGCCACTTCTGTTGTTCCTCCTCCAATATCAACAATCATATTTCCACCTGCCTCCTGGACAGGCAGTCCAGCCCCAATAGCAGCAGCCATTGGTTCCTCTACCAGATAAATCTCTCTTGCTCCTGCCCTTTCAGCAGATTCCCTTACAGCACGGCGTTCCACTTCTGTGATACCAGAAGGAACTCCAATTACAACTCTGGGGCGCACAAGTTTTGTGCGCTTCTGGGCTTTCTCAATGAAGTATCTCAGCATTTCTTCTGTTACTGCAAAGTTGGATATCACACCATCCCTCAGTGGCCTTATAGCAATAATATTTGCAGGGGTTCTGCCAACCATCTGCTTCGCCTCCTCCCCTACTTTCAGGACCTTATTTGTATCCTTATTAATCGCCACCACTGATGGCTCTTTGAGAACTATCCCCTCTCCCTTGACATAAACAAGCGTAGTGGCAGTGCCCAGGTCAATACCTATATCGTTTGAAAACAAATCTACAAAGTTCTTGAACAGACCCATGCTCCCTCCTTTTAAAAACCAGTTGTATTTATTATATCAGATTTTTGGAATTTTAGCAAGTTTTTGAAGTTTTTCTTGCATTTTCTCTAATTTTCTGGTATAATATTAGAAAAATTCCAGATATGAAAAGCACAGGTTTATTGCATAAGTAAAAGTCGTGATACTGTATAACATTGTCCTGGGGAGGTGAAAATGCTTGAGGGATTGCGCCGGAATATGAAAACAGTTATCTGGTTTTTAATTATAGTATTTGGAGCTACAATTTTTATTGCCTGGGGATTGCACTTTGCAGGCAGGGGCTGGATAAAGGACTATGTGGCCAAGATCAACACAAAGAAGATTACATATGAAGAGTTTAACTCCTTATACAGACAGTGGGCTGATAGGTACCGTAAGATATACGGCGAGGAATTTGATGACGAGATGGCTGAAAATCTCAGAAGGATTATCCTCAACAATATGATTTTTGACGAGCTGGCTTATCAGGAAGCAAAAAAGAATAAGATCAGAGTAACCGGATATGAAATTGAGGAAGGTCTAAAAACACTTTCTATCTTTCAGAACGAGCAGGGACAGTTTGACCCTGCAAGATATCTGCAGGGAAAAAGGGTCCTTCCAAAGAACTGGTGGAGGGCACAGGCTGAAGAAATGAAAAGAACACTTATGGTAAGAAAACTTGAGATGCGCATAAGGGATAGCATTAAGGTAAGCGAAGCAGACCTTCTAAATTACTACAGGGAAAAGAATGCCTCAATGAGAATAAGCTACATACCTGTAGAGCGCAAATCCTTCAGCATTCAGATTTCGGATACAGAAGTGAATAAATTCTATGATGCCAATAAGGAAAAATACAAAAAACCTGACCAGGTGAAGGTTGAATATGTAGCTGCTCCGAAGCCCGGCGAGGAGGACATTCCGGATTCTGCTACAAGAAATGGCATTATAAACAATCTGAGGGCTACAATGGAAAAAGCCATTAAGGACCTGAGGGCAGGGAAAAGTATGAAGGAAGTTGGAGAAAATTACAATTTAGAGTATAATGTGACACCGCTTTTTTCCAAAACTTATAATATTGACAATTCTGATTTCCAGATTTTCAGCCAGCATGCCTTCACCCTTTCAGATCCTGGAGAGCTCACCGAGATTATAGATTCTCCCAAATATTATTATATCTTAAGACTGGTTCAGAGGATTGATGCCCACATACCCACACTTGAAGAAATAAAGAATGACCTGGTTAAAGAAATCCTGAGAAAAAAACAGGACGAAATGGCAAAAAAGAGGGCAGGTGAAATCCTTGAAAGATTAAGGCAGGGAGGAGAGAAGGATTATGCCTCCAGTATCAGAACAACAGCATTTTTTAATGTCTGGAAGGAAATACCTGGAATTAAAGGAAATAATGAATTGAAAAAATCAATCCTGGATCTGAAAATCGGGGAATGGAGTATGCCACTGAAAATGGAGGATGGATACTGCATTGTAAAGGTCATGGAAAGAAAAGTACCTGCTTCAATAGATTCAAAGGATACAGAAACACTTCAGGAATTAAGGCAGGAACTGGAACAGGTGTTAGCATATAAGGTTATGCAGGAATGGTTTAGAAATCTCAGGGCAAAGGCAAGGATTGAAAATGTGCTCTTCCCGGAAGAAAAGGAAGAAACACAGAAAGAAGAAATGTAGAATTCTTTATTTTGCCGGCTTGTTTGCCACCTTTATGTAATAGACCTCAATTTCCGCACCTGGAATTTCCCCGCTTACAGGCCCCGCAGGGTCAAAACGCAATCCAGTTATTTTCCCCTTCCAGTTAGGACATTTGCTCATATCCACAACATATACGCGCTTGTTAGAACCTGCCCTGGGAACATACACACACTTATCATCAGAATAATCTCCTGAATCTTCACTGATAAAGTAGATTTCAAATTGCTTTCCCTTATTTGATTTCATACAGATAATTATAAATGGGAATTCCTTTGCATCAATCTGTATTTCAGGAGAATAAATCCAGGGGTCATTTCCTGTAGCCTTTGTTTTAAGCATCCCTTCTGAAAAATCGGGCTCTTCAAGGTCATGTGAATTTCCCCAGCCCTGGGCATCTCCCTTGCTGAAATCCCAGTTATATAAAATTTTAAGGGGCTTCTCCTCCATCTCTTTTTGTTTCTTGGGAATAAACCCGGGAAGGGCACCTGTCGGCAGTTTCCATCCTGTAAGGATTCTTGGTTCTGCAACTTCAACAGAAATCTGCTGTGCAGATTGCCTTGTTTTCAGATAAACAAAACCTGTTTCTGTGTCATATTTCCATCCTTCCAGCTCTGTGTTTAAATCCTGGATTTCATTCAGCAATCTTCCTTCTTTCCTTACTGCGCCCGGCTTCTCAAGGCTGCAGATTAAGGAATAATAAGTCTCATTCAGGGGATAAGTGAGCTTGAATTTCAACAGCCTGCTATCAACAGCTGCCTCTGAAATGTGTGCGGCACTGTTTAAGTGCAGCCTGCCTTTTTCGGTTTCAAGAATCACGGTTCTCACATCCATATCCTCGCCAATAATAGAATAAAGGTTGAGTGCAATCCACCAGGGACTCAGTATAAATCCCGTGCAACGGCTGTTCAGCATCAGGTTCCAGTTGTCCGTGAAGCCTCCTTTTGCATCCCCTTCCTTCTCCTGCTGATGCATTCCTGAAAGCATTATGCACTCTCCCAGAGTCTTCCAGTCAAAGGACCTGTCATACGGTGCGAGTCGCAGAAGGGAATAGGAATATTCCATTCCGTTCCACTGCACAGGAACCCCAAACCAGGAACCTGTAAAGAATGAGGCTCCGAATATCGCAATGCTTCCGCCCTTCATCACTGGCCTGTCAGGAGCACCCCAGAAATAAATAAAAGGAAGTCCTGACCATGCCCAGTATCTCGCTCTTTCCAGCCACTGCTTATCACCAGTAGCCAGAAAACCTTCAATGTGTGCATTTGTAGCAACATAGGATGCATACACATCAGGGGAGTGGACCGGACACTCCCAGGTCTGGGCTGCCCTTGGAATTTCAAAGTTCTTCATATATTCCATCGCCTTTATACCACTTTCAAGTGCCTGCTGGCTTCCGGTTATGCGCGCTAATTTCAAAACCTGGGCCGCGGGACCTGCACAGAATCCAATTTCTCTCTGCCCGCGTTTGCCTAAAATTTTGGTCTGGGCATTCGGCATAAAACCACCCCAGGAACCGTCTTTGAGCTGTCTTTTTATTAAATCCCTTGTCCTGTGCAATTCTCCCTGCACTGCTTCTTCAAGGTGTCCGTATCTGAAAGCAAGGTCCAGGCTCACTTCCCTTGGACCATAGTTGTCATAAAATTCCTGCATCGCAGTATCCACCATCTCCTTTATTGATTTTTTCACTGCCGGGTTCCTGTTAAAGAGATAGTCCATCCATAAGGTGAGGGCAAATCTTGAGTGATAGCCTGGGCCCACAAGCTGTCCCCAGGAAGATTTTATCGGAAAGGCATAGTGCCAGTTCTTTGCTTCCCTGTCCCAGAGCCTCTGCATATATGTCTCCCGGATTAAATCAATCTCCTGTTCATATGTCATGGGCCTGGGCTGCAAGGTCAGGGGACCGAATATATCAACATAGCGCCCGAGAGAAAAAAGCGGTTTCAGGGGGTATTCAGCAAGGATGTATGAAGAAAGAGTCAGGGGAGTTCCTGGTTTAAGAATATAGGGGGTCGCGGCCCTGGAGCCATTTTCCTCAACCCATTTCGGGATAGAAGGCAAGAACAATCCCATACAGTGGTTGTCCTGTCCTTCAATCCAGTTTGGAGAACAGAAGCGGGCAGTGGGACATATATTTTCCTGGTCCCATTTCTGCAGGGGGTCCCAGATAAGTCCTATAAGGTGTTTCTCATATTCCACGCTCATTACAGGAACTGTTATCTTATACGGATGAGGTGTATGTCTGATATTGTATGGTGGAGCTATATCAAGCTCACTTGAGGAGATTTCCTCAGAGGTGAGCCATTCGAGTCCGGGAAAGAGTGCTTCTGTCTTTTTTGAGCCGAACGAACCCTCTCCCGGGTAAATAAACGGTCCTGTAAATTTAAGCAGCTGCCTTTCAGAAGAGGATTTCAGGCTTGATTTCACCTGCACGTATGTCTTGTTTTCCTCAAGCATCAGCGTAAAAGAAAAATCCCAGGTTCCCTCTGCATCCTTTACCTGCACGGGAAATTGAATGCCTGCCTGTTTTCCTTCTTTCTGCAATATGTTATATAGCTCGGGCACAAGGAAAATTTCCTGCTCCTCTCCTTTCCTGTTCAGACACCTCACAGACCCCAGTGGATATCCGGTCCCCATCAGGAACCACTCCCTTTCATCAAAAAGATAAATCAGATAGTGCAAATACCCTGCAGGGCTTCTGACAAAGCACAGACGCAATTTCTGATTTTCCAGGATTACATTACCTTTTTCGTCGCTAAAGACCCTTGCCCGGTCTGGAACTTCTTTCTGAACTGCAGGAGCAGGAGCTACAACAATGATTTTTCCCTCACCATTAAATACAGGAAATCCTTGCCCCTCTATACTGATTTTCACTGTATATATTCCCGGCTTTTCACCCTTTATGTCCCAGACAAAAGACCGGGAGTTTCCCAGTTTAAGATCTGGTATAGCTATGGATGGTTCACCACTTACAAGCACCAGACCCTGTGGAATTGTAAAATCTAATTTTACATTTGTAGCATCAGCGCCTTCAGGAAAGACTGAAAAGGCTATTGTTCTGGTCTCTCCCGCAGGAACAAGCTTGAGCGGAAGCGAAGAACCGGAAAACTTTTTTTCCTTTGAAGTGATTTTAATATATGCAATTTTGCATACAGGATTCCCTTCATTCGGAGGGTCCAGTCTCATTCCCACAACCGTTCCTTTCCAGAACTTACACTGCGTCATATCTATTTTATATTCATGCCACTGATCGTCTCCTGCAAAGGGAGCCGGAACCTTCTTGTTCTCGTCCCAGTTTCTATCCTCATCTGTGATGAAGAATATAGCATCCCCTGCGCCCCTGTCCATTTTCATTTTAATGATAAGCGTGGTAAATTTCAGTGCATCAATCTGTACATCCGGGAAAAATATGTAAGGGTCATATCCCGTGCATTCAATCTTCATTACTCCTTCCGAGATTTCTGGCGCTGCAATATTATGCACGGGCCTGTCAGACCACTCTCCCCCTCCTTTCTTAAAATCCCAGTTATAAAGAACTTCCACTCCTGCCTCCTCTTTTGCTCCCTGCGCCAGCCCGCAGAACAACCCTGCCAGAAACACTGCTGTAAAAATTATAATTATTCTTTTCATCCTTCCCCCCTCAAGACTTCAAAACCTTCCTTAAAAATTCTGCGGTGTATGAATGAGTATTTTCTGCAACTTCTTCCGGGGTACCTTCAGCCACAATCCTTCCACCATCATCCCCGCCCTCAGGACCCAGGTCTATAATATAGTCCGCGGTCTTGATTACTTCCATATTGTGCTCAATTACAACTACACTGTTTCCTGCATCTGTCAGCCTGTGCAGCACATTCAATAATTTCTCCACATCTGCGAAATGAAGTCCTGTTGTTGGCTCATCCAGAATATAAATTGTCCTTCCGGTTCCTATCTTACTCAGTTCTGTTGCAAGTTTTACCCTCTGGGCTTCTCCGCCTGAAAGCGTTGTTGCAGACTGTCCTAATTTTATATAACCGAGCCCCACGTCATTCAGCAGCTGCAATTTTCTGCGAACCCCGGGAATATTCCTGAAGAACTCAAGCGCCTCCTCAACAATCATATCTAAAACCTCACTGATGTTTTTCCCTTTATATCTTATTTCAAGTGTCTCCTGGTTGTAGCGCGCTCCTTTACATACCTCACAGGTGACATAGACATCCGGAAGGAAATGCATTTCCACTTTTTTCACTCCATCTCCCTGGCATGCCTCACATCTTCCTCCCTTCACATTAAAGGAAAACCTTCCGGGAAGGTATCCGCGCTCCCTTGATTCAGCAACCATTGCAAAGACTTCCCTTATTGGAGTAAATGCACCCGTATATGTTGCAGGATTTGAACGCGGGGTTCTACCAATTGGAGACTGGTCAATTATAATGATTTTGTCAATCTGCTCATCCCCCGTGATCTTGCGGAATTTGCCCGGTTTCTCCTTGGACTTATATATCTTTTTTGCCAGTGCCTTGTAAAGAATCTCATTCACAAGGGTACTTTTTCCTGACCCGGATACTCCTGTGATACAGGTAAAAACACCCAGGGGAATTCTTACTGTAATATCCTTAAGATTAAACTGGGCTGCACCGAAAATTGTAAGAAAACCTTTTGGCCTCCGCCTTTGTTTGGGAACAGGAATTTTCAATTCCCCCCTGAGGTATTTTCCTGTTAGCGATTCCCTGCATCTCATTATCTCCTCTGGCGTTCCTGTAGCTACAACCCTGCCACCATGGATTCCAGGACCCGGTCCCAGATCAATAATGTGATCAGCAGAAAGAATTGTATCCCTGTCATGCTCAACCACAACTACAGTATTTCCCAGATCCCGGAGGTTCTTGAGCGTGGAAAGCAATTTCTGGTTATCCCTCTGATGCAGTCCGATGGTGGGCTCGTCCAGGATATAAAGCACTCCAACCAGCCCTGAGCCAATCTGGGTTGCAAGGTGCACCCTCTGGGCCTCTCCGCCTGAAAGCGTTTCTGTCCTGCGGTCAAGTGTCAGGTAGTCAAGCCCCACATTTATGAGAAACTGGAGCCTTGCCCTGATTTCTTTTATCACCTCAGCGCCTATTATCCGCTGCTCTTCTGTTAATTTGAGATTTAAAAAAAATTCCATTGATTTCTTCACAGAAAATTTCACAACATCCGCTATATTTTTATCATTTATTTTCACTGAAAGGCTTTCCGGCTTCAGCCTGTCACCCTTGCAGGCAGAACAGGTAACATAGGAGATATATTTTTCATAGATCTCCTGGCGCACATTTTCAGAGTCAGTCTCTCTATACCTGCGCTCTAAATTTGTAATAACGCCTTCGAAGCCTATTTCCGGTTTGCCATAGAGTAAAATATTTTGATGCTCCTTTGGAAGTTTATTGAAAGGGGTATTCAAATCAATCCCATACTTTTCTGCGGCATCCTCTATCATTGAATAATACCAGTTTGAGGCAGCTGCCTTCCATCTGTAAAATCCCATTCCCTTTGCCCAGGGTTCAATCGCTCCTTCATTTACAGACTTGGCCCTGTCAGGAATAACTAACTCCGGATCTATAATCATCTTCGCACCTATACCCGAGCACTCAGGGCAGGCACCGTAGGGACTGTTAAAGGAAAAGAAACGGGGGGAAATCTCTTCATAGCTTATCCCGCACTTCGGGCAGGAGAGCTGCTCACTGAACAACATACTTTTTTTTAACCTGCTCCCCTGCATCTGCACTATTACCAGCCCCTTACCGATTTTGAGTGCGGTTTCCAGGGAATCTGCAAGGCGGCTCCTGGAATTAGAAGTAAGTATAATCCTGTCCACCACTATTTCAATGTCGTGTTTCTTATACCTGGCAAGCTTTGGCAACTCCTGTGAGATATCATAAATCTTTCCGTCTATGCGCACCCTTATAAATCCCTGTCTTTTTACCTCATCCACAATGTGTCTGTATTCTCCTTTCCTGCCCCTGATAAGAGGTGCAAGTATGTCTATTCTGAGATCCTTTATTCCAGCTGTTATCTCAAATATTCTTTCCACTATTTCATCCACACTCTGGCGCTGGATTCTGCGACCACATCTGTAGCAATAAGGAATTCCTATACGTGCAAAAAGCACACGCAGATAGTCATATATCTCAGTAACGGTTGCAACTGTGGAGCGCGGATTGTGGCTTGCAGCGCGCTGCTGTATTGCAATTGCTGGAGAAAGTCCTGTAATTTCATCCACATCTGGCTTTTCCATCTGCTCAAGAAACTGCCTTGCATAAGCAGAAAGGGATTCCACATATCTGCGCTGCCCTTCAGCATACAAGGTGTCAAATGCAAGAGTTGATTTTCCACTTCCGCTAAGGCCTGTAATAACCACCAGTTTATTGCGCGGTATTTCCAGGTCAATATTCTTAAGGTTATGTTCCCTTGCCCCACGAATTATAATTTTGTCCGTATTCATTTTTCCAGATATTCTCCTGCAGGAGAAGTCAATAAAAAACCCGCCACATGCCAATCCGGCGGGCTACCCGGGGAAAATATTTACAATTGTATTTCAAAATTTTAAAACTTTCTTCTAATCTCTTTCTCTCTTGCGGAGGTCTTCCAGCATATTTTTCAGCTGTTCTTCTTGTTTTTTATAACCAGTGATGTCCCGTGAAGTACCCGTAATAGCAATTACATTCCCTGCTCTGTCCTTTACAGGAACTAGCCATGTACCCAGCCACACCCTGCGGTTTAAAAGTGTGATTCTGTCTTCAGAATAAACAGGCTTGCCAGTTTTATAAATTTTTTGGAAATATCGCCTGTGCTTACTCACCAAACTGGGTGGAGCAAAATCATCTATCTTTTTTCCTATAATATCTTCTGGCTTGAGCCTGGCCTGCCTTGCTGCAAAATTGTTCACATATTGAATATATCCATCCCGGCTCAGGATATAAATTATATCGCGCGTTCCCTCAGTAAAAATCCTGTGCTTTTCCTCTATTTCCTGCAGGGCCTCCTCTGCCCGCCTGCGCCTGGTTGCATCTGTCAATACAAGAACAACATATGCAACATTTCCTTTTTGATCTTTTATCGGCAATGCGGTGACAGTTATATACATCTTTTTATTGCCCTTGCAATAACATACGTATTCGGTCAGTGCAGATTTGCCTGTCTTTTTTGCCTTCAGGAGAGGACATCCCCCACCAAGGCTACAGGGTCTGTGCTGGTGATGGATTATATGATAGCATTTATCTCCCAGAACATCCTTTTCTTTCAGACGGAATTCATTTAAAAAAGCCCTGTTAATTCTGACTATTTCAAAATTGTGCACATCAACAACCATAATGTGGTGCATACTCTCAAGAAGCATCTGTGTGGATTTTTTTAAATACCTTTGCAATTTTTCTGCTTCCATTCTTTTTGAAAAATTCATATCAATCGCTCTCCCCTGCCTCAGTCCTAAAATACTATTATACCCCTTTATAGTTGAAAAGTCAAGTTTTCTGAGATTCCCTCACTCAAAACATGGTTTTTTAAAACACCTATGCCCTCTATGTCCACCTCTACTTCATCTCCTGGCTTTAAAAAGACAGGGGGCTTTCTTGCAAAGCCAACCCCCGGTGGAGTTCCTGTCATAATAAGTGTGCCCGGAAGCAGGGTCATCTGCCTTGAAAGATAACTGACAATCTGTGGGATTGTGAAGATAAAGTTTTTTGTAGAATCGTCCTGCATAACTTTTCCATTCAATCTCATCTGCACCCTCAAGCAAGAGGGGTCAAGTTCGGTCTCAATAAAGGGTCCTACTGGAGAAAAGGTATCAAACGATTTGGCTCTTGCCCACTGCCTGTCTATCCTCATCTGACAATCCCTGGCAGTGACATCGTTTCCACAGGTATATCCAAAAATATACTCAAATGCCTTTTCCTCAGGGATATTTTTTGCAGCCCTCCCGATTACTATAACAAGTTCTGCCTCATAGTCAACTTCTCCAGGTGCTTCCTGTGGCAGAATAATGGGTTGAAGATGCCCTGTCAAAGATGAAGTTGCCTTAAGAAAAATTATCGGGGCAGAAGGCAGTTCCATTTTGCTCTCACCGGCATGCCCTGCATAATTTAAGCCCAGGGCAATAATATTGGGTGGAACTACAGGAGGCAAGAATTTATGTACATCCCTGATTGCAAGAACTGCACCTGTTTCTCTGCTATCCCTGCACAGGGGAGAAAGGTTGAGCAGATGGATTTCGTTCCCTTTTAAAATTCCATAGCTTCCTTCAGGCTCAGTTCCAGGTCCAGTAATTCTTAAATATTTCATATTCTCTCGGTTGAAAGCAGATTATCTATGCAGTGGACCACCCAGACTTTCAATCTTCTCTTCTATCCTCGTAATGCATCCTTTCAGATTTCCAGTAATCTCACTCTCTTTCAGGCGCAATATACTCCATCCTTCCTTTTTTAAAGCAATGTCCCTCAATCTATCTTTCTTCCTCTGGGCAGAGCGGGAGTGCCATTTTTCTCCGTCACATTCTATGTTTAAGGGTCCTGATTTGCAGAATATAACAAAATCCAGGCGATATTTTTTTCTATCTGGCAGGGAAAAAATATATTCCCTGGAAAACCTCAGGCCCTTCTTTCTCAATTCCTCCGATAACATCTCTTCAATAGGGGGAATGTTAAAAAGCTCCATAACCGTTCTTGCCTGTAGAAGTTTTTTTAATGTGGTAAACCCAAAAGATATACGCATCCTGTTTTTATTAATTACGGGAACCGGCAGTTTTTTTATTTCCTGGAGGTTTATCAAATAATATTCATCTTCTGCCCCTGGATGATCTGGTTCCCCGGGCAAAATCCACTTTCTTTTCACAATCTCACAGTTTTTTATTCTTGCGTAATACCTGATGCACTGCCCTGACTTCCCAAAAGTGGAAGGCTGATAAAATGCAATAAATCCTGCTCTTCTTCTGGGAGCATACAGCAGGGGAATGCGATACCATCTCTTTTCCAGAAGCAGTTTCAGGTCTCTTCTGTTCTTCAGCACCCCGATGAGAACTATTTCTTCCTTCATTTTCCGCCCTTCCGTTCACCGAAAATTAAAGTGCCGATGCGCACTATGTTTGCACCTTCTTCAATTGCAATCTTATAGGAATTTGTCATACCCATGGAGAGATACTTCATTTCAACATTGGGCAGGTTAAGGGATTTGATCTTTTCAAATACCTTTCTTGTCTCCACAAAATAAGGGCGGGAATCTTCCGGATTTTGAGAGAAAGGACCCATTGTCATAAGGCCTTTTATTTTTATGTTTCCAAGAGATGAAATCTGCTCTATAATCTCCCGGGCACATTCAGGTAAAACACCTGATTTCTGCGTTTCCCTTCCGCTGTTAACCTCAACAAGCACTGGCATAATTTTACCTGCCTGCAGGCATCTTTTATCAATCTCCTTTGCAATTTCAAAAGAATCTACGGTTTCAATCATATCAAAGATTTCAATTGCCTTCTTTGCCTTGTTCTTCTGAAGATGTCCTATGAAGTGCCATTGAACTTTTCTTCCAATTATTTTGTATGCATCCTCTGCTTCCTGAACATAATTTTCACCAATGATGCTGGCTCCGCCTTCTATTGCTTGCAGAATCTCATCCACACTCCTTCCCTTTGCAGCAACTACCAGCTCCACTCCTTCAGGCAATTCACTCAATACCCTGCGGACATTCTCTTTTATGTTCATCGGGATTAGCAATTTTGGCAATTTATTCCTTTACTTTAGACATAATTTCCTTAATGGAGATAAATGCAGGGGAGTCTTCCTTCAGGTCAAGAAGGGAACTTCCTTCAATGGCAGATTTTTCAAGCTGTGCGTCGTATGCTATACTGCCTGCGAATTTCAGCCCGGTTTCTTTTTCTATCGAACCTGTCAATTCAGGGGGAAATCTGTAATTTGCAACGGCATAGAAATTTTTAAATTTTATACCGATTTCCTGTACAAGCCTGTATGCATTCTTTGCATTGTTGAATGCCTTCCTGGAAGGGTCAAGTATTGCGAAGATATTGTCCACTGAAGAGGTTATTCTCCTGTTCAGATGCTCCAGTCCAGCAGGAGAGTCTATGAGGACATAATTGTAGTGTTTCTCAATTTTTGCAATAATCCCTTTTAAGATATTGTTGGGCTGGCAGTAGCACCCTTCTGTCCATTTTGTGCCTATGGAGACAAAATCAAAAAACTTACCTTCGTATATCCCTTTCTGGTTGACAAGAAAATCTATCTTGTCTGCAAGGGCAAGGGACTTCAGGTTCTCGTCTACGCTGTCAAACCGGACATCAAATAGAAGCTCAGAAATTGTTTTTACGCCGCTTTTTTCAAGGTCCACTCCAATCATATGCGCAAGGCTCTGGTCTGGGTCAGCATCAATAATTAAAATCGGGCTCTCATCCCTGAGATACTTTGCAAGAAGTGCAATAAAACTTGTCTTTCCCACTCCACCACGACCAATGGAAACTATTTTCTTCATCTCAAATGTATAATTTCAGTTTTTCATCTATTACAGACCTGGGAACCACGCCCACAATCCTTTCTAACTCCCTGCCTTCTTTAAAGATAATAAGGGTGGGTATGCTCATAATCCCATATCTTGCAGCGGTTGACGGGGATTCATCCACATTCAATTTACATACCTTCAATTTACCCTCATATTCCCTTGCTATCTCTTCCACCGTGGGTGCAATCATCCTGCAGGGCATACACCAGTCCGCCCAGAAATCCACCAGCACTGGCATTTTTGCCTCCAGCACTTCCTCCTTGAAATTTTGATCTGTTGCGACCACTTCCATTTTACCTCCTCTGATACACACATTCTGTTTTCCAGAAAAAGTAAACCTTCTAATTTTCTATTTTGCCCCTTCTCTTTAAAGTATCTTTTACACTTATAGCCTGAACCCTTGCTCGCCTTGCTTCATAAACCGAGACTATCTTCGTGTCCTTTAAGGCAGGTATTTTTCTAAAATATGCTGTAATCTTTGCTATTTCTTCTCTTGAAAGCGGCTTTACCCCGCAGGGCCTTAAAGGGGTGTTAATCTGAATTTCGTGCGGATGGATTTTCACTGCGAGTTCAGATAGTTCTCTAAAACTGTCTTTGTTTTTTTCAATAAACATAATCTGCAGGCCCAGCCTGCCCTTATATTCCCTTTTAAACTGCATTATGCCTTTCAGGATTGAAGCAAATGTTATACCCTTTGCAGGCCTGTTTATCCTGCCCAGCAGTTTTTGAGAAGATGCATCAAGTTTTAAAACCGCGAAATCTGCGGAAAGCAAATCTCTCCTGACATTTTTTCTGGAGAGAAGTGTAGAATTCGTCAGAACTGCCACTTTTCCTTTTCCAAGCCCCTTTACTTTTCTGATTGCTTCCCCCAGGTTTTTTGCAAGCGCAGGTTCTCCCCTTCCGGAGAATGTAAGATAATCAATTTTTATTGATGGTAGGGCTTTAAGCTCTTCAAGGATTTTGTCTGAAGGAACATATACTTTTCTTTCTCTTGTAAATTTTAAAGTTTTACCCAGCTGGCAGTATGTGCAGTCAAAGGTACAGATTTTTTCTTTCTGTGAAAGAAGGTCAATACCCAGGGACCTCTTCAGGCGCCAGGAATAAACCGGACCGTATATATATTTAAAGGCTTTCTTTCTCATAGATTAAATTATAGCATAAAAAAATTTTTTGTCAATTTAAAATTTCAGAAATGTATTTAAAATGATGCCAACAATAAAAGCAGCGCCTATCATTATCAGGGTGGATTTCGCCATATCCCTTGTACCCAGCTCCTTCAAAAGGATTGAAAATGTGGCTGCACAGGGAAAGGTTATTGTTAGAAGGATACTGGAGATAATCAATTGCTTAAAAGAGAGGTTAAGAGGAACAAGCATCCCCACAGCAACATCTTTTCTCAGGAAACCTACCAGTATTGCTCCTATTGCCTCAGGGGGAAGCCCGAAGAGCTTTGTCATAAAATTGCCTGTGAACTTTCCCAGCATCTCCAGAATTTTTAATGAATACAGAAGATTAACTATAAGAATGCCCCCCAGCACAAGCACAAAGGCTTCCTGAAAGAAATTTAGGATGCGCATCCAGACCTTCTTTAATATTGCAGAAATATAAGGAATACGATAGGGGGGCATTTCAGTAAACATCTCCGGGCTTTCTCCTGAAACATACCTTCTCAACAGTACTCCGGCTACCACCCATATAATAAATAAAACCCCAGATACAATAAATATGCCACCAGGGCCATACTTTCCTATTAGTGCCACAATCATTGCTGTCTGGGATGCACAGGGAATTGTCATACACATCAGGGTAGCTGTTATGAATCTTTCTTTTCTTGTCTCCATAGTCCTGCAAGCAAGAACCCCCGGAACCTTACATCCAAATCCCAATAGCATCGGTATAAAGCTCATCCCGTGCAGCCCGGCAATATGCATAAGTCTATCAAGCAGCACCCCCATCCTGGGAAGATAGCCTATGTCCTCCAGGATTCCCAGAATCAGGTAGAAAGCAAATATATATGGAAGGATTGCCACAAATTCAACATATAACCCTGTTGTAAGAAGACCAAAGGACTGCATAAAATCTATTCTGCCGTCAATAAGGTGTCCGATTAAAATATTGTGAATAAAACTCTTTGCCCCCAAAAAGTTTGAGAGCCCGGTCATAAGAGGACCCCATATCTTTTCAAACAAAGGTCCTGTCAAATTCACAATAATTCCTTCTCCGATAAAACGAATAGCTCTAAAACTTATATAAGAAACCCCCAGGAGTATGGGAATACCTGTTACAGGATTTATACAGGCATCTGCAAGGAATTCACGAAATAAATGGTGGCGATGATGCAGGGTCTGCACCTGTGCTACCAGCCTTCCTATCTCCTCCCATTTTTTTTCATCTTCATATCTATAATTTCCTGCTCTTGCTTCAGATAGTCTATCTACAAGATTCTTTATTCCTTCACCTGTAATAGCATTGGTCGCAACCACCGGAATGCCAAGTATATCTTCCAGTTTTTTTATATCTATGTCAATACCTTTGTGCTTTGTTTCATCCCAGAAGTTAAGCACTACAATCAAGGAAATACCGGTCCTGAGGAGCTGCAATGTAAGCCCGAGGTTTCTTTCAAGATTTGTAGAATCAATGACATTTACTACAATATCTCCTTCCTTCAGCATCTCAACTGCTACTTCCTCTGCCTTGCAGGTTGGCTGAAGCGTATATGTTCCCGGGACATCAATTATTTCTACCTTTTCATTTCCAAGATTCATATATCCACGCGTAAATTCAACTGTTGTTCCCGGATAGTTGGAAGTGATTACCCTGACTCCTGTAAGCCTGGTAAAAATTGCACTTTTCCCAACATTTGGATTTCCCATCAATAAAATCTTTTTCATTTTTTATTCCCGAATCTTTTCAACTATCATTCTTTTTGCCATCCCAAAGCCTATAGCAAGCTCGGTCTCTCCGGCTTTTATTACTACAGGACCGCGCATCAATTGTGCACTTATTTTGGTAATCACAACTCCTGGAGTTATACCCATTGCCTCCAGTTTATTTTTAATTCCCCATCCACCCAGCACTTCCTTAAATACTGCTTTTTCCCCTGCCTTTAATTGTGTCAAATCCATACCTTCCACCTTCCTGTTTTATTTTACTCCTGCATTTATCGCAATATCCCTGAATACCCAGCCTGTGCTCCACAGGTTTAAAATTATATTTTTTACAGACTTCGTTCTGAAGTTCTTCTATTTTATCATCTTTGAATTCAATAACCCTGCCACACCTTATGCAAAGCAGGTGGTCATGATGCTTATGTCCAAAGATATGTTCATAACTTGCCTTCCCCCTGCAGCGCAGGACTTCCCTGATAAAACCGCTTTCAATAAATAGCGGTATTGCCCTGTAGACTGTGGCTCTTGAAAGGCTTTTCTCCTCTGCCCTGAGTTTCTCGTAGAGCTCATCCACATCAAAATGGCCGTGAAAGGACAGTATCGTATCAAGGATGGTCTTTCTCTCCGGGGTCAGCTTCAATTTTTTTTCTTTCAGGTAACTTTTAAATTGCCTTTCATATGCCTTCATATGCCCCTCTTTATAATTGCGAATGATTCTCAATTGCAATTATATTATATCATAATTTTTTGCATTTGTCAAGCCCTAGCACATTTTTATTGAAAATTTTACCAGAGGCAGTGTCTGCCTGATTTTCCATTATTTTTTAAAAAATACATCCGGGACTTGACAAAGTTAAAAAAATATGATATAATAATTATCAAAATGATAATAATTTTCAAAAGGAGGCATTATGTTTCGCTATCATAGTTTTTATAGAAAATTCAGGACTATGGGTTGCCGCTTTACCTTAACGCGGCAGGCAATCCTTGATATTCTGAATAGAACTTCCGGGCACTTAAGCACTGCAGAAATATTTGCGGCAGTAAATAGAATCTATCCGGGAATAGGAATTGCAACTATCTACAGAACTCTGGATTTGTTATCGCGAATGGGACTTATTTTTAAATTTGAGTTTGGAGATGGAAAAAGCCGTTATGAATTAGTTGAAAGCAATAAGGGCCACCACCATCACCTGGTCTGTAATGGATGTGGCAGAATAATTGATTACAGCGATTTTATGAATAAGGAGGTAAAATTTATAAAAGAATTAGAAAAAGAATTGGCTGAAAAACATAATTTTAAGATAAATTCACACCAGATTAATTTCTATGGTCTGTGCGAAAAATGTGCATAGATAAGGAGGGTCAATGGACTTTCTAAAAATGGTAAAAGATTTTTTTAAGAAGCAGGCAATAAAAAGGTTTATAACATATCTGGCATATGCAAACAAGAAAAATATAATCCGGCTGACAAAATTTGTGGAAAAGATGACCCCCCTGCCAGAGGATAAAGAGAGGATTCGCATTGTCAGAAGATATTTTGAGCAGGACCATCCAAGCGTTAAATATGCCCTTAAGGTTTTACATGACCTCCACCCCAATTGCAGGGATAAATTTTCTGTTAATTTCATATTAAACCATCTTCTTATAGCAAACGGTGTCAGAGAAAAATTTCGCGTGGAGGAGGGATTTCAGCCGCCGATGACCATTCTTGTCAGCCCCACCATGAGATGCAACCTTCGCTGCACCGGTTGTTATGCTTCAGAATATGGAAAAGAGCAGGATATGGAACCAGAGCTTTTTAATAAGATTATAAAAGAAGGAAAAGAAATAGGTTGCTATTTCTATACTATACTCGGTGGAGAGCCCTTTCTTTATAAACCACTGTTTGAAATAATGAAAGAACACAACGATGCCTATTTTCAAATTTTTACGAATGCTACCCTTATAGATGAAGCAATATTAAAAAACTTGACCAGACTGGGCAATGCAGCAATTATGACCAGCGTGGAAGGAAGTGAGGAAGAAACAGATGCCCGTCGCGGCAAAGGTGTATATCAAAAAATAATGGAGGCAATGGATGGCTTACGTTCCGCGGGTATCCTTTCAGGTTTTTCTGTATGTGTGACAAAAAACAATGTGGAATCTGTTACAAGCGACAGGTTTATTGACCTTATGATTGAAAAGGGAGCATATATAGGATGGTATTTTCTTTATATGCCCGTGGGAAGGAACCCGTCCACTGAACTTATGCCGACCCCGCAGCAGCGTCTTTACTTAAAACAGCGCAGGGACTATATAAGGGACAACAAGCCCATTTTCATAATAGATTTCTGGAACGATGCCCCGTTTGTAAGGGGATGCATTGCGGGCAGGCAGTTCATACATATAAATTCCAAGGGAGATATTGAACCCTGCATATTCATGCATTTCGCCACACACAATATTAAAAATACAGGATTAAGGGAAGTCTTAAAATCGTCGCCCTTCTTCAAATTCATAAAAAACCTGCAACCCTATAATGATAATCTGTATCTGCCCTGTACTATTATTGACAATCCCGATGTTTTAAGGAGTGCAGTAAAAACAACCCGTCCCTACCCCACCCATGAAGGCGCAGAAAGCATTGTTAATGATTCCGGTATCTGTCTGGATCTGGACAGATACTCTCAGGAAGTCGGAATGGTGTATAAAGAGGTGTGGAATGAAGAGGTATTAAAAGGGATGTGGAAAACAGCAATAAAAGAAACACAGGAAAAGAGAGCAGGAAAAATAAAAGATTAAAAAATTCAAATGAAAAAGGAGGTGGTTAAAATGCCAAGAGGTGATGGAACCGGTCCAGCAGGTCTTGGACCGATGACAGGAAGGGCTGCGGGTTACTGCGCCGGATATCCTGTTCCCGGCTATATGAATCCGTGGGTTGGATTTGGCTGGGGACGAGGCTGGGGCCGTGGCCCTGGACGCGGAAGAGGCTGGTGGTGCTGGGGGCGCTGGTTGCCTTTTGCTCCTTATGGCATGCCTTATACAGCACCCTTCTGGAATCCTTTTTATGCGGGAGAAATAACACCGAAAGAAGAGGCAGAAGTGCTCAAGGAACAGGCAAAGGCAATCCAGGAAGAGCTTAAGGCAATCAATGAGCGCCTTGCAGAACTGGAAAAGGAAAAGAAGTAAACCGCTGATACGGGCAGGTATTTTGAGTGCCTGCCCGTATTTTAATAAAACAGTGTCAGATACTGATAATTTAAACCGGGGGCGAAACTATGAAAATAGCAGTATCCACAGACGGGAATCTTGTGTCTTTACATTTCGGTAGATGCCCTTCATTTACTATTGTGGAAATTGAAGGGAATAAACTTGTTAAGAAAAAGGTGATTGATAATCCAGGTCACCACCCTGGTTTCCTGCCTAAATTCCTGCAGGAAATGGGGGTAGAATGCATTATAGCCGGTGGAATGGGAACGCGCGCAAAAGAACTTTTTGACAATGCAGGAATAAAAACAATCATGGGTATAACAGGTCCTGTTAATGATGTAATAAACCAGATTTTAAAAGGAACCCTTGAAGGCGGAGAAAGTCTTTGCAAGCCAGGTGCAGGAAAAGGGTATGGTCTGGACAAAACTGCCTGCGACCATAATAAATAAAATATGGGGGAAAATGGTAGAAGTAAATGAAGAAAATTTTCAAAAGGAAGTTTTAGAAAAATCAAAGGAAAAGCCAGTTTTGGTAGATTTCTGGGCTGAATGGTGTATGCCCTGTTTAATGCTTGGTCCAACTCTTGAAAAATTGGAAAAGAAGTATAATGGGAAATTTATCCTGGCAAAGATAAATGTTGACCAAAATCAAGCGCTTGCTTCCCGGTACAGGATTATGTCTATTCCCAATGTAAAATTGTTTAAAGGGGGAAAGGAAGTTGATGGATTTGTGGGAGCACTTCCTGAGAGTGAAATAGTAAATTTTTTAGAAAAGAACGGCTGCATTAGTATTATTTTGCCTTAGAAAAAAATGAAATTCAAAAGGGGGAAGAAATGAAAATCTGCGTAACTTCACGGGGGAATAACCTGGATTCGCAGGTTGACCCGAGGTTTGGAAGATGTCAGTATTTTATTATTGTAGACTTAGATACATTAAATTTTGAAGCAATCAAAAATCCTAATCTGGAAGCTTCAGGTGGGGCAGGCATTCAATCAGCTCAGCTTATAACAGAAAAACAGGTAAAGGCAGTATTGACCGGCAATGTGGGACCGAATGCCTTTCAGACATTGCAGGCAGCAGGAATAGATATAATTACAGGCGTATCAGGCACAGTAAAAGAGGCAATAGAAAAATACAGATCAGAAAAACTCAAACCCGCGAAAACCCCCAGTGTTAATAGAAAATTTGGCACCGGTGGTGGCATATAGGAAGGAGGAATAAAATATGCCAATATACGAATATGAATGCAAGAATTGTGGTAAAATCAGTGAATTTCTTGAAAGGGTTGGAGGGGAAATTGTCGTGAAAGAGTGTAAGCACTGCGGCAGTAAGAATTTAAAAAGGATATTCTCCACTGCCAGCATAAGGTCAGGAGGAAATTCCTCCGGGTCCATAGATGGCAGAACCTGCTGCGGAAGGGATGTGCCCTGCGAAATTCCCCCCTGTGCTGATGGCACCTGCAGAAGGTAGGATATCTTATGGACTTAGAAAAATTGTTTGATATCATGGGAATAAAAAAGGACGATTTCAAAGATTTGCATATTACAAGATTTTTTTCCTCGTTTGTAGCTGTATCTGAAGGAAAAGTAATTGGAGTCACAGAGCCATTTCTGGAGTATTGCCCCCTTGCCTGTGCTTTATATAAAAGGATAAAATCTGCGGGGAAATCCTGTTCTGAATTAAAAAAGGCAATAAAGAAGGCTATAGAGGAAAAGATATCAAAATTTGGTTTCTTCACGGACAAAAGGGAATTGCATAGAGAAAATATTGCTATTCCATACGGGGCTTCAGAAATAATGATGTATGCACTGCGAAAGAAAAGGATAGATTCGGCAGTTGTTGTATGTGATGGCGCTGGTACCGTCATTACAAACAGGCCGGAGATTGTTCAGGGCATTGGTGCAAGGATGAATGGTTTATTCTACACTTCTCCCATAAGGAGAATAATTGAAAAACTCGGGGAAAACTCCTGTCTTTCAGAAAAAGCTGATATAGATCAGATTGGCGGCCTTGAAAAAGCAGCCAGGCTTGGATATAGAAAGATTGCTGTAACCATTAACGGCTACTCAGAGGAAAAATTAGCCAGGATAAAAGAAATTGAAAATAAATACAATGTATCGGCTACATCTTTGCTTGTATGCAATACCGGCGCTGGAGAAAAAAGAATAGAGGAAATAAAGGAATATGCGGACCTTGTATGGAGCTGTGCCTCTAAACATATCAGAGAAATAGTGGGTAAAAAAGCCATCCTGCAAATTTCAACAAAAATTCCTGTTTTTGTTTTAACAAAAAAGGGGCTTGACCTTGTATCTGCCTACTCATCAAATGAGAGTGTCATTGAAAATCTGAACTTAGAGAAGCAGTATATCATTTCTGGCAGATATGGGGGCCAGAGGATTAAAATGGGTAATTTTTTCACCTGTTTGAGTGAAACAGGTCTGCCTGTAAGGTCTGAGGAAGAACCGGTGCCGCTCACATAATTTATTAACAATTTTATAATTTACGCCAGTTAATATTTTTATAAAGAGAGGGCTATGAATAAAAAATTTACTTATGAAGTAAGACTGAAGTGGAAAGAGGGAAGGAAGGGAATGCTTTCAGTTCCCGGAAAGCCGGAAGTGGAAGTGGCTACGCCACCTGAGTTTAAAGGACCATCCGGCGTCTGGAGTCCGGAGGAATTATTTGTTGGCTCAATCAATTCCTGCTTGATGACAACCTTTCTTTATTATGCGGAAAAGAAAGGCCTCAGTTTTAAGAGTTATGAATCCCGAGCCCGGGGGATTTTAGAGAAGAAGGGTGGGTATTTTATGCTCTCCGCGGTTGAAGTTGTGCCGACTGTTCGGGTCGGTTCAGAAGAGGAGGCCGGGAAGGCAAAAAGAATTTTTGAATTGTGTGAGAAGGATTGTTTTATATCTAATTCTGCAAAATCTGAAATTATAATTAAACCTGAGATAGAAACAGGGTGATAATACGCAGGAAGCAACCCACATATCTATTATTGGGATACTAACAGGCATGTTGATAATGGCTTTAAGCCTCTATCTGCGGTAGCGAAGGAGCAAAGATGGTCAATTTTAAAGATATTGAGCATGCGCGCAGAATTTTAGGATTGAACGAAATGGCAACCATGCAGGAGATAAAAGAATCTTACCGGAAATTAGCATTGAAGTACCACCCTGATAGATGCAAAGGTAAAGATAAGGAAAAGTGTGAGAAAATATTTAAAAAGATAAACAATGCTTATGAAATAATTATGGCTTACTGTGCTGGCTACAGATTTTCCTTTAAAAAGGAAGATGCGAAAAAGGCGAACCTGGATTATGCCTATGCCGAATATGTGAAGGGATTTGATGAAGAATGGATGAAATGAAAAACCATGCGGACATATTTGATACCTATGCACAGAGATACGATGATTGGTACGAAAGAAATAAATTTGCCTATCTTTCAGAATTGAAGGTTTTGAAGCATGTTATTCCCGGGAAAGGCAGAGGGTTAGAAATAGGTGTGGGCACAGGAAGATTTGCACAGCCTTTAGGCATAAAGACTGGTATAGACCCATCAGAGAAGATGCTTGAATTTGCCCGCAGGCGCAACATAAAAACATTTGTTGGTAAAGGGGAGCACCTGCCTTTTAATGATGGGGAATTTAATTTTGTTTTGATTGTCATTACCCTGTGCTTTGTGAAAAATCCTGATAAGGTTATTGCTGAGTCAAAAAGAGTACTCAGGGACAGAGGAAAATTAATCATCGGCATCATAGACAGAAACAGTAAATTAGGAAGGTTTTATCAAAAGAAAAAAAGTGTATTTTACCGGGTAGCTAATTTTTTCTCCCCTGAAGAAGTAATAAGTTTAATGAAAAACAATGGCTTTAAAAACATTACCACTTTTCAGACTATCTTTGACTTACCGCAAAATATAAAGAAGATTGAGGGATATAAAGAAGGATATGGAGATGGTGGCTTTGTAGTAATTTCAGGAAAAAAATGAACAAATGCATTTTAACAGAATGTAACAAAGAGAAATTATGCTTAACCTGTAAAGTTCTAACGATGGAGATTGTAGATGAATAATGCCCAGAAAGAAAATGAATTGAAACGGTTAGAAACGCTATTGGCCAGAAATATGGCACAGATTGCTGCCAAGATTTTAGTTCTCAGCAATAAAGGTGGGGTTGGAAAGAGTGCTGTAGCAGTAAATATTGCTGTATGCCTGAGTCAAAAAGGGGCTAAAGTCGGACTATTAGATGCTGATATGCATGGACCTTCAGTAGCAAAAATGCTTGGTTTTGAAGGCAAAAAACTATCCGTGGATTCAAATGGCATTTCTCCCTACCCGGTCAATCCCAATCTGGATGCAATCTCAATGGCTTCTTTTCTTGAAAACGCAGATACCCCGGTAATCTGGCGTGGTCCCTTAAAAATGAGTGCATTAAGGCAGTTACTGGCAGAGGTGGATTGGGGGAAAAGAGACTATTTAATTATTGATTCTCCACCTGGCACTGGAGACGAACCATTATCTGTATGTCAGCTGATTCATAACTTGACTGGAGCAATTATTGTCACTACACCGCAGGATATAGCCCTGCTGGATTCAAGAAAGTGTGTGAGTTTTCTCCGCCAGCTTTCCACACCCATTCTGGGCATCCTGGAAAATATGAGCGGTTTGACCTGCCCGCACTGTGGTAAGAATATTGATTTATTTAAATCCGGCGGCGGAGAAAAAGCAGCCAGAGAATTGAATATTCCATTTCTGGGACGGATTCCCCTTGACCCCAGAATAGTGGAAACAAGTGATAATGGCAAGCCTTTCATTGAAATCTATCCTGATTCTGAAGCAGCAAAGGTTATAGAAAAAGTCTGCAGTTTGATAGATGAAAAAGTTAGAGATAAACGATGAGCGGGGAGAAACTGAATACAGAGATACTTGAGAATTATAAAAGAAATACTGCCAGAAAGGAACTCTATAAAGATCTTGGCTACGACACAGATAAAGAAAGGGCATTTATCGTAGAAAAGGCAAGGCCTCTATATGGTAAAATACTTGAGGTAGGAACCGGCAAGGGACATTTTACACTTGCCCTGGCAAAAGAGGGACACCCGTTTATCAGTCTTGATATTTCAGAAGAAGAGCAGCGTTTTGCAAAATTAAATCTGGCATATTTCGGACTGGAAAAACTGGTTGATTTCAGAATTGGAAATGCAGAGCATACAGGTTTTGCTGATCAAAGTTTTGATATAATATTTTCTGTCAATCTCCTTCATCATCTGCACAATCCCTGCAAGGCAACAGATGAATTAATCCGTATCCTTACACCAAATGGCAAATTGATTATCAGCGATTTTTCAAAAGAAGGATTCCGCGTCGTAGATAAAATCCATGCACTTGAAGGAAGGATTCATGAGGCAGGCAAGACCACACTGGCAGATATTGAAATTTATTTAATTGATAAGGGCTTTAATATACAGAAATACAAAAGCAGATTCCAGGAAGTAATAATTGCTTACAGGAAAATAAAGTGATTGTCTCTGTTGCAAGCGGAAAAGGTGGGACAGGAAAAACTCTTGTAGCAACAAACCTTGCATTGTCCCTGGGTGAAAATGTGCAGTTCTTGGATTGCGATGTGGAAGAGCCGAACGCACATATATTTCTGAAACCGGAGATAGAAAATAGAAAACTTGTCTATATTCCTATTCCAAGAATAGACCAATCAAAATGCAATTTCTGTGGAAAGTGCGCTCAGGTCTGTGCCTATAACGCAATTGCTGTTTTAAAAAATAAAAGTAAGGTGCTGGTATTCTCACATCTCTGCCACGGCTGCGGCGGGTGTACCCTGTTGTGTCCTCAAAAAGCCATAAGTGAAACCGGCAAGGAAATAGGAATGATAGAAACAGGAAAGGCGGGGCATATTCAGTTTATTGATGGCAGACTCAATATTGGAGAAGCAATGCCAGTGCCCGTAATAAAGGCCGTCAAGGGTTATGTCAATCCAGACAGCACCACCATTGTGGATTGTCCTCCCGGGACCTCCTGCCCTGTTATAGAATCGGTCAGGGGTAGCAATTTTTGTGTTCTTGTCACTGAGCCCACTCCTTTCGGACTTAATGACCTGATATTGGCGGTTGATGTTTTAAAAAAGTTAGATATTCCTCACGGAGTTATAATAAACCGCTTTGATATGGGTGACGATAAGGTTGAGTTATATTGCAAAGAGAATAAAATTCCGATATTGATGCGCATACCATTTGACATGGAAATTGCATTCTTATATTCAAAAGGCACTCCTATTCTGGAAAGATTCCCTGAATACAAAGAAAAGTTTAAAAAACTATTCTTGGCTGCTACTGGATTCAAAAATGAATGAAGATACTGTAATTCAAACATTCAATTTAACAAAATTATATGGCGAGATTATTGCTGTTGACCGGGTCAGTTTTGAAGTCAAAAAGGGTGAGATTTTTGGATTTTTAGGCCCGAATGGAGCAGGAAAAACTACAACCATAAGGATGCTTACAGGACTTTCCAGGCCCACAGATGGAAAGGCATCTATTCTGGGTCTGGATATCAATTCAAGAATAGTAGAGATAAAGAAATACATTGGCATTGTTCCGGAAATCTCTAACCTCTATGATGAATTATCCGCTATTGACAATCTATTATTTATGGCACAACTCTATGGTGTTCCCCGCAGAAAGCGCAGAGAAAGAGCAGAAGAATTATTGAAAACTTTCAGGCTTCACGAGCGTAAAGACAGTCTCTTTCGCACATTTTCCCGCGGTATGAAGCGTGCCCTGACAATTGCGGCGGCATTAATTCATAATCCAAAAGTTCTTTTTTTGGATGAGCCTACAGCCGGTTTAGATGTAGTAGCTGCCCGTTCTTTGCGTAATCTGATATCTAATCTTCACCAGCAGGGAATAACTATTTTTCTTACAACCCACTACCTGGAAGAGGCAGACCTTTTATGTGACCATGTGGCTATTCTGGTAAAAGGAAAAATTCTGACAATTGATACCCCTCAAGTTTTAAAGGCAAAAACTGATAAAAAATCACTGGAAGAGGCATTTATGAAGATTACGGGATTAGAACCAGAGATTTTAATAATTGAAAAGGGGAAATAAGATGTGGCGCGATAACTTACGGGGTATTTTCTATATCGCCTTAAAAGACATAAGGACATACTATTTCAAGCCGCCGGCAGTCAGCTGGGGCATTGTCTTCCCGATTACCTGGATTTTAGCTTTTTATTTGAGAAATCCGCAAAGCTTTGAAGAATTAGTGCCCGGATTGATTGCGATGACGATTCTTTTCAGTACTACTGCTGCCGAAGCAGTAAATATAAATTTTGAACTAAGAGTCGGCTCTCTGGAAAGATTGCTTTTAGCGCCCATTAGTATACCAGCGGTGCTTCTTGGAAAGGTGCTGGGTGGTGTTGTTTTCGGTTTTATAATGACACTGGCTGTGACAATAGGCTCAACAATTGTACTTGGACTCCATCCTGACTTCCTTAAGATTATTTTAATCCTCGTTCCTTCGCTCTTTGTATTCTCTTCCCTTGGCGCCCTTTTATGTGTGATGGTAAAAGAAGTTTTTGAGGCACAGACCCTACTTAATTTCCCCAGATTTTTAATGATATTTTTAAGTGGTGTTGTCTATCCGGTCTCAAAAATGCCCGTGGTATTACAATATTTTTCCTATGCATTACCTCTTACTTACACAGTGGAAAGCCTTCGTCTTTCATTTTCAGGTGGTTCATACAAAATGATTTTTCCATATATCCTCATACTCATCAGTTTTTTCTTCCTTTTCATGCTGCCGGCAGTAAAGTTACTCTACAAAAAGTTTGAATAGTGGAGAAAGTATTTATTATGAAACAGGTGGTGGTAATAAGCGGAAAGGGCGGCACAGGTAAAACTGTATTAACCGCATCTTTTGCGGCTCTGGCAAAAAATGCAGTCTTTGCAGACTGCGATGTGGATACTGCAAACCTGCATTTACTTCTTCATCCGGAAATCCTGGAAAGATACAATTTCTACAGTGGAGAAAGGGCAATAATTGATGGAGAAAAATGTATCAATTGCAAAGAATGTCTCACATATTGCCGCTTTGAAGCAATAAAAGTATTAAAGGACGAAAAAGGCGAAAAAATAATAATTGACCCTGTTTCCTGCGAAGGATGCAGAGTTTGCAGTTATTTTTGTCCTGCTGGAGCCATAAAAATGGAACAGGGTCCTGGCGGGGAATGGTTTATTTCAAAGACAAAATACGGGCCAATGGTTCATGCAAAACTTGGAATTGCCCGGGAGAATTCTGGAAAACTTGTTACTCAAGTTCGCCAGCAAGCAAAATTGATTGCAGAAAGGGAAAAAGCAAACTGCATAATAATAGATGGTCCACCCGGTACAGGGTGTCCTGTAATTGCATCTTTAAGCGGAGTTGACCTAGCGCTCATTGTTACAGAACCAACCTTATCCGGCATTCATGACATGGAAAGAATCCTTGGCGTTACCAGACATTTTGGAGTAAAAACTTTTATGTGTATAAATAAGTACGGTTTGAATCTGCAAAATGCCAGGGAAATAGAAAAATTATGTGAAACTTTTGAAGTGGAAGTTGTGGGAAGAATCCCGTTTGACAAGACTGTTGTTGAATCAATGGTTAAAGGAACTCCTGTTGTTGAGTATGGGGATACAGAATCCTCTAAAAAAATAAAGGATATGTGGAAAAAAATAGAAATTCAGCTATAAAATACAAGGGGGCAAATATGCAGATTAAGGTGTTGTTTGATAGCCAGGCATTGCGCAAGGAATTTTTAACCGGCTGGGGAGTTTCTTTTCTGATTAAAGATACCCTGTTTGATACCGGTGAAAAGCCCCAGCCACTGTTAAAAAATATGGAATATATGGGCGTAGCAGTTTCAGGTATAAGAAATGTGGTTATTTCTCATGACCACTGGGACCATATAGGCGGACTGTGGGAAATATTGAAGAAGAATCCTGCAATAAGGGTTTATGCCTGCCCTGGTTTTAGCCAGGGTTTTAAAAATAAAGTCAAATCTCTGGGTAATGAATTAATTGAGTCAGTGAGGGTATTTAAAGTTTCTGAAGATATTTATGTTACTGGCGAAATCCCCGGGGAGTATGAGGGCGAGTTTATGCCAGAACAGGCACTGGTAGCAAAAACTTCCAAGGGACTGGTTATTGTGACGGGCTGTGCCCATCCAGGAATAATTGACATTCTCCAGGTGGTTAAAAGACAATTTCCTGATGAACGCATACATATGGTCCTGGGCGGATTCCATTTAATGGACCAGGACGAAAGGTTAATTGAGGTTATTGCAAAGGAATTCAAAAAGATGGGAGTAGAGAAGGTTGGTCCTACACATTGCACCGGAAAAGAAGCGGAAAATATTTTCAGGAAAGAATACAAAAATGATTTTTTATCCATTAAGGTTGGTATGGTTATAGATTTACATTCATAGAAAGGACGCTGAGGGCTATACAGTCTCATTTTCCACAATTTTTCCTTTGCCCACCTGGTATATCTTATTAACAGTTTTTTTAAGGAAATCCATATCCTGACTGGCTATTATGTAGGAACTTGTATTATTATTGAGGTAGTTAATCACTTTTTCAGTAAAATGTTGGTCAAGGCCAGTGGTGGGTTCATCAAGCAGAAGTATCCGGGGCTCCATAGCCACCACTGTGGCTAAAGAAACAAGTCGTTTCTCCCCACCGGAGAGTTTATAGGAAACCCTCTGTTCATATCCTTCAATGCCCAGTATCTTGCAGGTTTTATCAACTATCAGCCGGGCTTCCTTCTCTGTCTTGCCCAGATTCAATGGTCCAAAGGCAATATCTTCTTCTACTGTAGGAGAAAATAACTGGTCATCTGGATTCTGAAAGAGAAATCCTATTCTTTTTCTCACTTCCTCAAAGTCTTTTTCTGTCCTCCGCACCTTACCAAAGATTTCAATCTCACCAGCAAAGGGTCTTAAAAGCCCCATAATAAGATAAAAGAATGTGGTCTTTCCTGAGCCATTTGCTCCAATAAGCCCCACCCTCTGATTCAGGGTATACTGGAAATCAACATTGTCAAATATTAAATGTTCTGGAGTATAGCCAAATGTGAGTCCTTTTATTTTTATCATTATAACACCCGGAAGAAATTTTCTGTTTCAACCATTATAAGGAAAATGGTAAAGAGAAGCATAAAGATGAGAAACGCAAAATCCCTTTTGTTTGTCCTGAAGGAGCTGAGGGCAGGAAATTTTCCTTTAAATCCCCTGCACAGCATTGCCTGGTATATGCGCTGGGAGCGGTCATAACTTCTCACCAGAAGTATACCAATAAGATTTGCATAGCTTTTATAAGTGTGAAGATTGGTACGTGGTTTGAATGCCCTCATTTTCATTGCTCTGTTTAAAGAATCGTACTCTTCATGTAAAACAGTTATGTATCTATAGGAAAAAAAGAACAGGTAAACAAGTTTCTCAGGAATCTTAAGGCACCTGAGTGCATGCGCAATCCTGAATATTGGCGTAGTACCAACAAGTGCTATGGTACAGAGAATAATCGCGTTTGCCTTAAGGGTTATGTTAAGCGTATAAAATATTCCTTCATAACTTGCTTTTAATGCACCAAGTGCAAGGAATTTCCTTCCAGGTATAGTAAATGGCAGTATCAACCAGAGAAATAGAATAAAAATATTTACTGCATAAAGCCGTTTCAAGAGTGCTATAAAGTTAATTCTGGAAAATAGAACCAGCGTTATTCCTGCTATAACAGCAAGCAGGGATACCTGTAGCTTGCTTGTAAGTGCTACAACCAGTATAAAAGGAACCAGCCCCGCAATCTTTATACGCGGGTCAAGAGAGTGGATATAAGATTTCCCTTCTGCAAATTCTTCAAAATGCATACTTTTTTCAGCGCTTCTGCCTGTATTTGAAATAAATCCCTATTCCCATTAAGCCCAGTATATAACCTATGCCACCCAGCACTTCTGAAATGGAAGGTTTCTGTATGTCTCTCTCTATTTTTATAAGTCTTTCCATAATGGGAGCAATCTTTCTTTCCAGTACATCTGAAAGAACTGCCTCTAACTCGCTGCTATCAATTTGAGACTTTACCCCGGGTAGTTCTTCCTTCTTTCTTTTTCTCTGTTCAGAAACACCGGGTGCCTGTGCTTTCAGTCCAGAAACTGCGGACCTGACTTCATCTTCAGATAGAATATACTCGTTCCTGTGGCCCATACTTGCATTCAGCACAATATACAGCTCTATGGCTTGAGGAATATCAAAGGAAAATTCACCATTCTGGTCAGTCCTGCCGGTAAGAAGCAGTTTTTTATTCCTGTCATACACCTCAATGGTTGAATTTATTGCTGGCTTGCCGTCATTGAAATAACTTTTTGTAAAAACTTTCCCGTTTTCAGCATACGCATATATATTTACCTTGTGTGCATAAGTATTTCCCGCAAGCAATAACAGAAAAAACATCCCCATTAAGAAAGTTTTTATCATTCTCATAATTTGCCTCCCTTTCCCATCATTAATAATTCTGGTTTCACTTTCTTAAGAAAACTGAGTACTGCAGCAGTTATTATTCCTTCAATGCTCATAACAGGGATATGGGCAAGTACTATAAGTTTAGCTGCGGGCAAAAATGCCTCCCCGGTGCTTATAAGACTTAAGGCTACCAGTAAGGCACTGCCCAGAACACTGGTTGCACCACAGAAAAAACCAGAAAATATAAGTCTGGAGTGTTCAAGACTTTTTCCAGCAAATAGATGGAACAGGTAGAAACTTATAATTGCTGGAAATGCCATATTGAAAGTATTGACTCCAAGAGTAGTAAATCCGCCAAACTGGAAAAGAATGGCCTGGAGAGTAAGTCCAACAAGAATAGCTGGAAAGGCAGACCAGCCAAGCAGTAAACCAATAAGTCCATTTAAAACAAGATGGACACTTGAAGGACCAACAGGAATATGAATGAGAGAAGCTACAAAAAAAGCAGAGGACAGTACCGCTACCTCAGGTATTTTTTCGTAATCCATCTTTTTAAGCCCGAAACCCACTCCTGCAGCAGTAAGTGCTGCGCCCGTGATTAACACGGGCGCAGATAGCACACCTTCTGAAATATGCATATTTTCCCTTTCTATTTCATATCATATGCCTTAACCCAGAGCACAGCGCCTATCTCAACTGATTTATCCTCACCTTTATAATTTATCTTTTTTTCATCCTCATTGAGCGCGGCGAATCCCCACCAACCAGCCCTTGGTATAGCATAAGTGAAAACGCCATTTCCATCAGCTTTTATAACCTGCGTAATCAGTGGCTCAGCAGGAGGTTTTACATCCCCCTTTTCATTGAAATATTCCACCTCCACTGTTGTGTAGGGCGCTGGCTTTCCATTGACCTTCACAATTCCCTGAAAAACATTACCTGTCCACAATCCATAGGGCCTGGTTAAAGGAACAATCTCTGTCTTCAGGCCGACTTCAGCATCCCAGCCTTCTTCCATGCCAAGCGCATTCACAATAACCTTGGTGTAGTGAACAATAAAACAATCCTCTGCTGGTTCCCAGTAGGGTTTTGGTTCAACATAGAATATGTGGTCACCCGGACCCTTAATTGTATAAGTGGTTTCCCATGTTGAAAAAGTCTTTACCTTTTTTTCTTTTAAAGTGCCGAGGAGGTCTGTTTTTTGCCCCGATACCATTACACCAAACTGGGCTGGCTTTTCCATATTCATATACTCGCCCTCCATCGGATGAGCAAACATAACTTTCAAAGTGATATTTTTATCATCCGATTTAGTAACCATATCGTCAGATGGGATTATCATCCCGAAATGAGCCATTACAGTTCCTGGAAGGCTGGCGCACATTATCCCAGCCATAAAAATACCCGCTAATCTACATTTAATTGACATCCTTCCTCCTTTCAATATTTTAATCTTTTAGAATTCATAATGCAGACCTGCTGTTCCCACTTTGGTCTGCCCGGTCCTGTCCTGGGTATAACCGATGTCCATAGCCAGGCCTTCCAGAATCCTGTATCTTCCCCCTGCAAGACAACTCTGCACTCCATCCTTATCCCCGGAAACCTCACAGCCAATATCAAACTTCTCAAGGCACCAGATTAGCGCAATGCCATAAGAAATAGAACCTGGCTGTGCAGGGTCTCCTGTAGCACCATACCCGAGATTTAGATCCAGTTCCACCGGTCCAAATGTCCTGGTAAAAGCACTGTTAAGGGCATAAGATGAACTCCCCGGTCCACCAGCAAAAGAAACTGCAAGTAGCTCGGGTAATACAGCGAACTTTAAAGAAATCTCTGCTTGACTCAGTCCTTCTGGCTGGATGGGTACAAAGGTGTGCGAAAATCCAACACCTATATCCATTTTCCTGGTGAGGCCATGCTTGAATCCCAATCTCAAACTTCCCTGGCCAATACCTGCAATATCTCCGAAGTCATATCCCATCTCCAATTCAAATTTTTCCGGCGCTACTGTTCCGGCATCGTCCGTAGAGAAAGGACGGGCTGCCCACGCACTTACAGAGCATACCATCAACAGGCATATGACTAATACTATTCGCGTTCTTTCCATTGCTGGACCTCCTTTTCTTGACATCTGGCCTAACTTATGGTATTATATATTCCAATTTTGTCCCACCTCCTTTCATTTCCAATTTATTTTGTGTTATTTTTTATAATTTCGTGCTACTCAATGATATAAAAATTGGGGACGGGTTCCATTTTGAAAAGGTAGCCTGTCCCCTTTTTATAATTTTTTTCCTGTTGTGGCTCTGGCAAGGGTGCAGTGGCGCACACCCCTAAGGGAACGCAGGGCATCTGCAAGCTTTTCAACATTCTCAACCTTGCCCCTGACTATTACCACCTCCAGGCAGTTGCGCTCATCCAAGTGCACGTGCTGGCTGGAAATAATTATCTCATGAAAGTTGTGCTGAATATCAATAACTTTATTTACAAGTTCTCTCTGGTCATGGTCATAAACAATTGCTATACCACCTGCAACCTCTCCCTTCTCTTCCCATTCCTTTTCAACGAGGTTTTTTCTGATAAGGTCCCTTATTGCCTCAGAGCGATTTGAATATCCCTTCTTGCTTATAAGCCCGTCAAATTTTTTGAGCAGTTTATCTTCAATTGATACACCGAATCGCACAAGCCCTGCCATTAACCCCTCACCTGTATCCTCTCCTGCAAGGGGAGAGGAAAAAGATGTCTATCGTAGCACGATTTTTAATATTATAGCACAATTTTATGATTTGTCAAGTCCTGATGCATTTTAGAGCGCAGATACGCCACCACTCTTGCTTCACAAGAAGATGTGTGGGTGGCGGGCCAAGTTTTTCAGGAATAAAACCAGGATAAAGGAAGCACCTTTAATTTAATGCTTGTATCTTCAAATCCTTTCTTGCCTCTGCCCCAGTAATAATATGTGAGATACACATCGCTGTTGCGCGGATACTTTTTATCAGAACGAGCTAAAAACATTTCATGTGTCATCGGGCTTCTCCAGTAATAAAAAACCTGTCTTTTTCTGCTCCATTCTCGTTCTTTATCACAATTTCAATTTTTTCCCTGATTATGCTTACAAGCGCATAATGATAGAACTCTCCCCCGTAGCCCCTGTGAATCGGAGCGCCGCAGGTCCCATTTATAACCTGGTAAACCCCGTCTATCAATTGCCTGTTATAAAGGTGCTCGTGCCCGCAGAAATAAGCCTTTACCTTATACTCTTTCAGTAAATTCCAGAATCTATCCCTTTCCTGAATATAGACATCAAGGGAGTTGCCTTTGTGGGGGCCAACGGGATAAGCAGGCTCATGCCCGAATACAAAAATGTGCTCTCTGTCTGTTTTTGCGAGGTCATGCTTGAGCCAGTCATACTGCAGCTGACCCAGCCTGTGGAATTTTCCGTAGTAATTTGTGTCAAGGCAGACAAAATGGCAGTTTTCATAATCAAACGAATAGCAGAGTTCTTCATAACCTTCCGGTCCGTTTTCAGGCATTTCAAACACCTCCTGAAAAATTCTGTTCTGACCCGGACCATTGATCTCATGATTTCCAGGGATTACATAAACCGGTATCCTGGATAAAACTGGCTCCATAACTTTCCTCCACCGGTTATATTGCAATTTTACAATTTCATTATCAGGGTTGCCAGCAATCAAATCCCCGCTGAAAACAATAAATGCGGGAGAATCTCCTGCCACCTGCTGTACTATCCTGGAAAGGATACCTGAGTTTACACCTGTATCATTCCCCCTGCTGTCAGCAAGGGAAACAAATACAAATGCTTGAGCCCGGGATAAAACCAGTAATACAAATATAACTGCAAAGATAAATCTACCCTGTATTTTTCTCTTCTGCACCAATTCCCCCTCTTTAATCAAAATTAAATTCAACTTTCTTTCGCAGCTGTTTTTTGGCGGAGTGTTTTTTCTTTTGAGCCAGCCGATGCTGGATTGCATAATATGGAATTTTTGTTGGAATACGTGGCTTTTTCTTTCTGTATAGCCTTGCAAGTTTTTCGCGCAGTCTTTCAAATGCAAGTTCCAGATTGCGTGCCCGAAACCTGCTCTCTGTGGCTATGACAGTAATTCCTGTTGGAATATGTGTAAGCCTTACAGCGGTCTCTTTTTTATTCTTTCTCTGCCCTCCGGGACCACTTGAGCGATAGTATTCAATTTTCGTCTGGGTTTTCAAATTATCCATTTTTGTTGAAATTCTTGCGAACATAATTTAAGTTAAGGAGGGAAATGTCACAATTCACCGTTATAAATTAAGGGTGCAGTGGAGAATCTGGGGTTCGTTCATCCAGCCCTCAGCAATGAGTTTGCCCCCTGGCCCGTACACCAGGCTTGAACCCTGCAGAATCTTTCCCTTCCAGGGACCTTCTGTGATTTCTCCAACTGCATTTGCCCCAACAAGAAACACATTGCTTTCCTTTGTGCGGTTTTCATAGTGTTGCTTTATAGCACTCAGGTTCTCTTCCTCTTTTCCCTTCTCCACTGCCCAGGCACAGGGAGAAAATATGACCCTCGCTCCCATAAGTGATAGTGTCTGTGTGATATAGGGCACCCAGGCATCCGCACAAATCTCAAGACCCACCCTGCCAAATTTTGTATCAATTACTCCCAGGGTATTCCCTCTTTTGTAGATTTTCAATCCCACATCCAGTTCGTTGATTTTCCTGTGCCTCAGCACTATCTCTCCCCTGCGGTCTATAATTATTGCAGAGTTGTATATGTCATTTCCATCCCTTTCAGTAATCCCGGCTATGATATAGACTACACTTCCAATTGCCTTTCTGGAAAGCACATGTGTTATGGGACCAGGGATTGGCTCTGCGAATTCCTCGCTTTTTTCTGATAGCCATCCCAAGAAAGCGCATTCAGGAATCACTATAAAATCGGGATTGCTGTGTGCAGCTTCATCAATCATATTAAGTACTGTACGTAGATTTTTTTCTTCCTGTCCCATTACTACAGGCATCTGCAGAATTGCTATTTTCATCTCTCTGCCCCTTCAAAAATTTTAAATTTATCAAGCATTTCCTTCAGCACTTCAACCGGAAAGCCAACCACATTTGTGAATGAACCCTCAATGCTTTCAATGAAACGGTCATCCTCCTGAACCGCATAGGCACCAGCTTTGTCCAGGTTTTTGGATGCAAGCATTTCTATCTCTTCGGAACTCAACCTTTTCATCACAACCTTTGACCTTGCTGCCCTGACAATTGATTTTCTATTTTTTATATCCACAATTGCGACTGCTGTCCAGACATACTGGGTCCTGCCACTCAATTCTTCAAGAATTCTTTTTGCATCCTGCACATCCTTTGGCTTTCCATAGACCTTTCCTCTTACTACCACAACTGTATCTGCACCAATAACTATACTATTCCTGAATCTTTTTGCAACTTTTTTTGCCTTCTCAAGCGCAAGTGCCTTGAGCCGGGTGAGGGAGAATCTGGAACCCGGTTCCTCTTTAACCCTGCTGGGCACTATTCTGAAATTCAAGCCCATCTCTTTTAGAATCCTGCATCTTCTCGGTGACCCAGAAGCAAGTATTATCTGTTTTTGCATATTAAATTAAAGGTTATGTGTACTGAAACGGATTGCCAATCCCTGCTTTTCTATTTTATGACCGCAATTTTTCCTGTTATTTTTTCTCCTGTATTATCTGTAATCACATATGTATAAACACCTGATGCAACCAGTTCATCATTCTCGTTTTTCCCGTCCCATTCTGCAAAATA
>Ga0123519_10001341_pt1 | contig 42142 bp, 35 predicted proteins | sample YelNatPaOPRAMG02_FD_87396 | JGI IMG/M metagenome (GOLD analysis project Ga0123519, IMG submission 87396) | Hot spring microbial communities from Yellowstone National Park - Yellowstone National Park OP-RAMG-02 (version 2) | ecosystem: Environmental > Aquatic > Thermal springs > Hot (42-90C) ...
ATCCGGGTGCCAGAGAGGAGCCTCTCCGATCTCACACTGGAAATCAGCAACTACCTCCGGCTTCATTTCTTCACCTCACTGAAACGATAAAGAGCATAACCACGACCCTCGACGCGCACAGCTATCCGCTGCAGCGAAGAACCATTCATCGTTCCAATATCCTCCCAATTCTTTTCGTGGCTGTTGAGGTGAGATACATCGTAACGCTTCGACGCATTGAGAGCGTGGTGAGCCAGGAACGGGCCAATCGCAGGCATTGTCAGATTGCTGCCGAGGCAGATCAGAGTCTCGTTATCGTTTCTAAACGCCGCGGTGGATATTCCGGTAGTAATGGTTTCCGGCCCCCTCTGCAATTCTTCTTCATAATGGTGCTGCCGTATGCTGCCGGTAAACGAGTTGGATGTATAGACATGCATACCATCAGATTCACGGGTGAGGAAGTATGAGAGATGACCATCGCGATATGAGACACGATGCACGCGCAGCCACATCCAGTCTGGGGGAAGCTCCGGCGCCAAAGCCACATGATCCAGAGCCATCTTAATCCCCGCCAGTCCTTCGACTGCCGCCCATATATATCGCGGAGGTTCCCACGGTGAAAGCCTCATTCCACGATTCACCAGGGTCTGCCCATCGGACCATTCGCTGAACTGTCCTGGAACAGTGTTATAGACCTTCGGATTAGCCACATAGTGCGAATACGCGCGTTTAAGCGATTCCGCCATCATCTTCGGATCGATCTTGGCGGCGCTCATGGAATACCACCACGTTACCCCCGGCCATACCCCACCGAGGCACCCGGATTCAAACGATGGATCATAATGCGGGTTGCCGATGGGAAGCACCCGTATACCCGCGTCGCTCATGAAATCACGCTCCGCGAGCCTGGCGTTAACTATCTCCGAGGTATCAGCATCAGCTACCCCGCAGATAAGCGGAAAAACAAGATCAGCTGTCGCTTGGGTGAATACATTCCCCATCAAATCGATATTTCGCACATACAAGCCGTTTTTAGGGTTGATAAGATGCTTGTTGATTGCGTGTTTGAGCTTTTCCGCCTCGTCGGCATAATGGTCACCCTCACTTCTATACCCTTTCAAACGAGCGAGTTCGGAAAGCGACTGCAGCGCGGCGTAGCATTCTGAATTCACCTCGGTCACCACACCGGTTATCTGCTCATTCTGAAGAACATTACGCCAGCCAACTATAGACTTTGGCCCAAGCCCATCAGCCGTGCACTTTATAAGCCCATTCTCATCGCGCGCCGCCAGTATACACTCTCCCGCCTTGCAAGCTGATTCATATAAATCATTAAGACAATCCCAGTGTGCGGTTGCTTTGATATGATGCGCAACCGCCATCAGGAAAAGAGGGGTATTATCATTTATGTTAAACCCGAAGTCTTCACTCTTGCCGGAATTGCCGTTAATATACTCAGGAATCAAGCCATCCTCTCGCTGGTGGCCGGCAAATATCCGCAGCATCGAGCATCCCGCTTCAGGCTTTACGAAGTCACTGCCGTGGATATACCATGCCATATCACGCCCGACGATGTTGCTGGAATGACCGGGATCGTTAGTGAAAGCCTCCCCGATCTTATAATGGCTGAATGGCCGCAGCAGGCACGCTTTGGCCCACTGAACGCCATGCGTAAGCAGATTATCAGGCATTTCGACAGTCGCCACATTCAATGTGTCCGTATAATGTTCGATGGTATGCTTCAGAGAGGCGCCATCAGAACAATTGGAATCGTAGGCGCTCAGAGCCTCATTCCTGCCTTGAGGAGAAAAAGCCATTATGATGCGAATCTTCCGGCGCTCCCGCGGATAAAGAACCATATCGAACTGGAGCGAGCCTGTAAGGTCGCCGGATTTATCAGTTTTGTTCGGAAGCGGACGCCCGGGGCTGTAAGCTTCCTCTTCGTCCGTCGTTGCCCAGTAACCCTTGGGGCGATCCACCCCCCCGAATACGCGCACCCACTCCGGCTTCGATTCATTCCATGCGATAAGCGTGCCTCTGGAATGATCGTAAATGGCTTTCATATCACGCGGTGTTTCTCCGCGAAGCCCCGCGCTGGCGACTACTGTAATTCCTATGGGATGAGGGGTTCGATTGGAGATCGACACGACATGCTGCGCAGTCCCGAGATCGTTCATTCCCGTTCGCGGCACAAAGAAAGTTTCCAATATATGAAGCCCGTCTCCGATGATAAACTCGTGCTGCTGGTAGGCAGGATGCAGGTGGATCGCGCCAATCGCTGAAGGCATCGCGCGTGCGAATGAATCATGGACCGATTCGGAATAGCCGGAGACCGGTTTATCATAAGTGGAAAGATGGCTAAACGGCAGGAGATAGGTGAGCGACATCCCGCCCATTATCTTCGTTCCAGTTTCTATGCTGAAAAGGCTCAGCATCTCGCCGAAACCCTTTGTCTCCGCCCACACCCGCGCATTACCCAGCGATGAACCCTGCCCGAGCTGGTCGTCTGAGAGATGGTAGACATAAAGACCACCATCGCGCGAAACGGTCACTTTTTCTGAAACGCTGTAGTGCGGCTCGGCATAACCCGCTGGTCTCGATTCGGGATCATCGATCGCTTCAGCAAGTGTCTCGATCCAATCAATAGCTGCACCGGTAATGTTCATGTCGTTACACCTGTCTCTCTCCAAGTTTATTGATTGCTTTAATCGCTTCCGGAATAGTCAGCGCCAGCACACCGACCTCGGCGGCAGCGGTAGCAAGGCAGTAGATGCACCAGGCTTTTTCTTTCGTTGGCATCCGGTAGACATACCACGCCGCAGCCGCGCAGCTCATAACCGATTTAGCGCATGCCACCAGCGGTATCAGCGGCTCTTTCTCGGCGCGGTCGGCGTCACCGAACGCCGCCAGAGCAATGTTCGCTCCAAAATCCGCGACTCCTAACGGACCATCAGGCAAGCCGAAGCGGTATGCGTCATCAGATAGGCTGACTTTGTTGGTATCGAACCCGGAGATAGGCGCCTCGGGCAGGCGTTTAGCCAAGCCCATCTGGACCAGGCTCGAAAGCGCCAGGTTCGCGGCGCCGAATACAGATAACGCAATAATCCCGCGCCGCCTGTGTAAGTCGGGTTCATCGCTCTCACGAAGGTCTTTTCGCAGCTTCAGAGGGTCAATTCCCAGCATATCTTCCTCAGTCACCCTTTAGCGCTCGTAATGCTCTAATCGCTTCAGGAATTGCGAGCGCCAGCACCCCGATGTTCGCCATCCCTCCGAGCATGCAGTAGGAGCACCACGCCTTTTCCTTGTGGATCATCCTATAAAACGACCATCCCGCGACTACCGTGTCCGCCGCGGCCTTAGCCGCCGAAACTAAAGGCACAAGGGGCAGATCCCGCGCGCGATCTTCGCCTCCAAACGCCGCAAGCGGAAGGTTCGCCGAAAGACTCGCCGATGCCAGCGCCGCATCCGGGGCTCCGAACTGATATGCGTCATTAGACAGCGTAACTTTCTCGGCATCGAACCCTTCTACCGGCAGATCGCACAACCGCCTTATCAAGCCTGTCTGCAGAAGGGTCACGGCGGCCATTCCGGCCAGCCCCGCAAGCGAGATTACGACTATCCCTCGCCGCCGCTTGATGTCGGCTTTATTACTCTCTCTAAGATCATTTCGTAACTGCTGTGGCGTTGTTCCAAACATCTCGATTCTCCTGTGTGCTGCATACCCCTCGCAAGTCTAGCGTAAACAGTGGGGCAAGCTCGCCACTTCTGGGTAAAAAAAGTCAGCACACATGGAAAGGAAATCGAAGATATGACACCAGCGCCAACAGGAAGCACCAATAAGGCAATAATCGGAATTGCGAAAATATACGACCGAAGCATGCACCAGGATTCTGTCGACAGAGCCGTGAAAGAGGCAGTAGATCACCTCGGCGGCATCGAGCAGTTCGTTAAGAAGGGGCAGATCGTTGCTTTAAAGCCCAACCAGACCCTATTTAAGCTCGATACGGACGGTTCAACCACATCTCCGCGCATGCTTATCTCGCTTGCCAGGATGTGCAAAGATGCGGGAGCAAGGGAGGTATGGATAATCGAAGCCGCAGGCCATGCGCAGTCCACGCGTATGGTGATGGGCATCACCGGTGTGACCGCCGCCGCAAAGGAAGCCGATGTCCATGTGGCATACCTTGAAGAGGTAGCGCATAAGGTGGTCGACTTCGGCGAGGATGCGCCCGTGCGCTATATGCCGGTTGCGGATATACTTGACCGAATAGATGTGTTTATCGACTGCCCGAAGGCAAAAACACATTTCGTGGATCCGATCTCCGGGGCTTGCAAGAACTGGGTCGGATTGATGCAGATGAGCTTTAGATTGAGCACTCAGAAGGATGTGGATCCCTATTACCAGGGTACCGCGCAGCTCCTGAAGCGCTACCGGCCGGCGCTTACCGTATTCGACGGCATGGTAGCGGGTGAAGGTCAGGGGCCAGGTTCCAACGATCCGTTCTGGTGGGGTTTCATCATTGCGGCTGATGATCCTGTAGCGGCCGATGTTACGGTAGCGCGATTGTTCTCGCTCGACTGGTGGAACATCAGAATGGCGAGGGAAGCCGAAAAAATGGGAGTAGGCATTTACGATCCTGATAAAACAGAGATCAGAGGAGTGCCTTTTGAGGATGCCGTTGTGCGTGTAAGACCCGCGGACCCGAGCGTGCATCGTTATCCGGTGCGGGTGCTTGTTGGAAGCGGTTCAGGCGGCGTGATCGAGGGAACACTGGGACACTGGAAAACTATCGCGGATGCGTGGCTGGCAAATGATGTCTGGAAGATGTTCCTGGTCAGAGGCAAGCCGACATTTATGTTCGGAGCAGTCGAGGATCCACTTTTTGAGGAGCACCTCAAGGAAGGTCCTTATGTGGTGCTGGACGATTCGGCGCTCGATAAGTATAAATATGATCCGCGAGTAATTTTTATCCCCGGCAGCCCGGTCCCGCAGTCCTATATCCAGCATGAGATGGTCGAAAAGATGGGCTTTGGAATGCTCTACGAGCCGGGTATGAAGCTCTACCAGACCGGAGCTGCGCTTAAAGGCAGGATCAGCGGAGTTGCCGGAGGTAAGGCGCAGAAAAACACACTGCTTAAGGGTATCGCGGCAACTACCGCGGTTGCGGCCGTTGCTTTGCCCGTGATTACCTACCTGAGAGGGCGGGAGAATGACGAGGAGAAGGAATGAAGATAGCAATAGGAGCGGACCACGCGGGGTTCGAGCTCAAAGAGAAACTGCGTAATTTTCTGAGCGGTAAAGGTTACGACATAGTCGATGTAGGAGCGCATGAATTCGAGAAAGGCGACGATTACCCGGTATATGCTTCGGAAGTTGGGAAGAAAGTATCAAGCGGTGAAGTGGACCGGGGAATATTGGTATGCGACTCGGGGATCGGCGTCGATGTGGTAGCGAACAAGTTCCCGGGGGTACGCTCGGCGCTCGTCCACGATGAAGAACTCGCGAAGATCACCCGGCAGCATAACGACAGCAACGTCCTCTCGCTGGGCGCAATGTTCCTCGATGAGGAAAAAGCTGAAAAAATAGCAACGAACTGGCTCGAAACCGATTTCAGCCACGCGGAGCGTCACGAACGGCGCGTGCATGAGATCGAGGATTTGGAAAAGGAGGTCGGGTCTTCTCAGGGAATTTAACTAAAATAAATCATATATACCCCGCGTTTGGCTGGTGGCGAGTTAGGGTAACAACTTACAGGTTCAGCTTGCCTGCTAGGTTTAGTTTTTATGAATCGGTAATACCGCAGGCCAGGTAATGGGAAATGGACGCAACGCTTCCAAGAATCCTGGAGATGCACATACCCGCGGAAATGCGTTACATTTCGCTCGTCAGGCGCGGTGTGAGGAGTCTGGCGGAGTCGATGGGGTTTCCGCGCGAGGATGTGGCTGATGTAGAGGTTGCGGTATCTGAAGCCGTTGCCAATTCAGTCGAGCACGGCAGCATTCCCGACGCGGGAGCCGCCGTCGTGGTCAAATGCCGCATCTGCGAAGACTGCCTCGTGGTAGAGATCGAAGACCAGAGCCCCGCTCAATGCCTGCCTTCTTATTCCCATCCCTGCGATACCATCACCGAGCGCGGGCGCGGTGTAATGATGATGCACGCGCTGATGGATGAATGCGAGGGTACCCGGACCGATCACGGTATCAAGGTCAGGATGTCCAAGGTAAGAGGCAGGGGATGAATTAAAAGCCGGCGCCTGGGGCGCCGGCTTGATGGTTGCCGCGTTATATTTCTGCTTCTACGCTCTTCTCTTCAGGAATATTCCGAATCCGGCAAAGAGGCTGCCGAGGCTCAGCAGAGATGCCGGCTCGGGAATCGGCGCAGGACCAGGAACAGCGATGTTGAACCAGGTATCGCTTCCGACTCTGCCTTCCATCGTCATCATCCAGCCTTCGCGATAGGTGGTGTTGGTTGCGGTAAGGACAAAGGTTCCGGTCCAATCGCTAGTGAGCTGCGCAGGCTTAATGGTAGTATCGCCGGGTCCGGCATACCACACCGCGGCGTCATACCATTTATATTCGCCGGGATTAGTAGGATCTTCGCCATACCATTTCTGCACCTGATGAGACCACGAATCATCGTAGCCGATTCCGCCGGCAGGACCGGAGGTCTGGTAAACCGGACCTACATAGGAAAACTGGATAATGTCACCGTTCACCACGTAAGTATTCGCCTGCAGCCAGGAGAAATCCCACTGGTCGGTCGGATGGACGGTGACTTTATATGTATACTCGAAGGTGCTCTCATTATAACCGACGAACTGGATATCCGGAGTTGTCGCATTGGCAAGCGCGAACGTTCCACAGACCGCGGTTAGGATCGCACCTACTATAAAGCACATCAAAAATTTAGCCATTTGTATTCTAACCTCCCCTATCGGAGCACTTGATGTCTTACCTGAGTGCCACGAGAATCGTCAGCGCTTGCGCCTGATAACGAAGAACAGTCCGGCAAGGCTCCCCAGCGCCGCAAGAGACGAAGGCTCGGGCACGGGCGCCCATGCATCGTAGAGCGGGTATGAACCGGGACCACCGAGCGGCTGAGCGGACTGCGAGACCATAGCAGCCTTCACTCCCGGCAGCTTGAAATCAAACTCTCCGACCCAGTTAGCCTTGGGCGCGATCGGGCTCTGTCCCTGTTTTGGGAGCCAATGGAGAGTCACATTTCCGCCGTTGTCCCAGATCAGGGTCTGCCAATCCAGGCTCGAGATACGGCTGCCGTTCGAATCGAGGACCCATGCGCCGGTCATGTAATTTTCGGGATGAGTAATATCCAGACCGAATGCACCCACCGGAAGATGAGTGTTGACCTTGAGCGCGCCGAAGTACATAGTCGTGGTGTCAAGCATCGTGACGCGATAGGTGAATGTGCTCGACAGCGAATCGAACGAAGATGTCACCTGAGGATAAGTTGCAGCCATCGACGGAGCAAGCGCGAGACCAAGAAGCGCTGCTATTGCCATCGCGGCCAAAGCGGCTCTAACCATCTTTCCTCCTTAAATGATTATCCTGCAGCAACAATATTCGCTACGGCAGGATGCGGAGCTCTGTCGAATGTGGCCCCGCTTAGTGTATTTTCAATGTGTGGAACGGGTTATAATATGTCACCTGCGCCCATACCCAAGGTCGCAGGTTTGCTATTTGGAACAATTTCGTCCATACAAGAGCTATTACTTGAAGTATATCCGCCAAGAAAACGTACTGTCAAGGGCATTGCGAAAGAACTGGTAATTTTACCAGCCTACGGATTGAAGATCTTCGATGGCATCATCTAGATTATCGAAACATTTGATCTCGCTCTCTACCCTTGTGACATGCAGAATTTTAGATAAAAGGCCGTGGCTGCCCACAATACAGAGCTTGCGACCATTTTTTTCCAGAGCGTTTTTCATAGAAAGCAGCGCGCTTACACCGGTGCTGTCGATATAGGAAAGCAAGTGCGAGTCCATCACCAGGTTACGCTGGTTATTTACGAGAACCTGCATATCGGATAAAAACGCCGGAGCCGAAGAGGCATCGAGTTCACCACACAAATAAACAATAGACACCTGATCCACATCAAGGTCTTTCGTCCAGGTGGTGAAGATCTCTTCGCTGTCCGAAGTTGTCATGCTTGAACTCCTTCAAAAATGGCGTTTTTGCCATTTTCGTTCCCTTCGTGGCGAACACGACAGTCCTTGACCGGCAGTGGCCCGCAGGGCTGCGAGAGGTGCTGCGTAGCAGTCACGAGAGTGTTCATGCCACGATTCCTAATGCTGAGATATAATTGTCTATACCTAACAATGAGCTTCGGTAAACATAAAAAAACGGCCCGGTAAAAATACCGAGCCGTTTATATTCATTATTATCAGCCGCGGGTCAGCGTTAGTTAAAACTTCCAGTGCCACATGGTCAACTTCTCGATTCTCACGTAGACCGCGGCAAGCACCAGTAGCAGCCCGAGCATGTTGATCTGCTCATGATTCACGCACATCTGAGCCCAGCTCGCGTTTTTAGATTCGGAGCGGGAATAGGGCTTAAAGCGCGGAAGCCAGCGGTGAATCTCGGAGCAGTAGTGCTGGTAATCCGGGGCGAATATCACCTGCAGGCGGCTCTCTTCGCGCTTTACCCGCATGTGCGCATACGCGGCAAAAACAATAACATAGCCGGCAATGAGATACGGGTTCCTGGTCATAATGAAAAAGCCCAGCCCGAAGAAAAACCTGCCGGTATACATCGGGTTGCGAACGTGCGAGTAAGGACCGGATATCGTCAGGTGCTGATCTTTATGAAGCTGCGATCCGGCCCACATCTGTATGAGCTCACCAAATATAGCCACCGGCGCTCCATACCAGAACCAGCGCGCGTCGTAGATGAAACCTACCACCAAAACGGTCGCTATAGCCATCAGCGGAACCCGATACCAGGTCACTTTCCGCCTAATTTTCTCTTCCAATGGCAAGTCCGTACCGGACTGAACAGACATGTGGACCTCCTGAGTTTATAACAGGGGAAGTCTACCATATCCTATCATCTGGGTCAAGGATGCGCGTTTAATACCTTATGATCCGCTCACAAAACAAATGCCAAATATCAATGACACAGGATTCAATATGTAGTATCATCAGACTTCAGCTTGATACAATTAGCAATTTGATGCATAACAGTCATTGACACACAGCAACTATTATGCTAAATTGTTGTGAATCAGGTTTGCTCGATGCCAGTCAACGTCTACATTTGGCGCCATCGTATATTAATAAATGGGCAAGGAAGCCCATATGTAAGCCTCAAAGACTTCCGCTATTCCTGTAATAATGCAAGCTAGATAGACGTACACATCAAAACTTGGGCACAGGTCAGAGGGTGGAGTAATGAGCAATGAAATGGCAGAATCGGCGAACATACGCCGGCAAGCACTTTGCAGGGAAGTGGCTGCGGAGAATTTCGATGGTGAAATAGGATCTCTCACCAGGCTCGCGGACGCATGGGCTAAAACATCTCCCCATGAACGCGGCGCAATCCTTCATAATATCATCCAGCAGATGCATGAATCGGTAATGCTGGTCGACCATGACCTGCGCGTGCTCGATCTGAATGAAAGCGCTCGCCGCCTCCTGAATGTCGGCGAATTTAAAACAGAACCGATGTTGAATGTAGACTCATACCTTCATTCGGTGCTCAATATCGATGGTAAGCCGATACGCTTAGAAGAATCAGCGCCGGCAATGTGCATTCGAGGCGAAAAGGTAGAGAATGTCGAGCGGCTGCAGATAATGCCTGATGGAACCAGGCGTTACTATTCAGTAAGCGGATTTCCCATTCATAACCCCGAAGGCCGGATCGAGATAGCGCTTGTGATGGCTCGAGATATCACTGAGTTCCATAAATCTCAAGCGCAAGCGCAAAACGTAATCGCAGAGCTCATCCGGCAGCAATCCAGCCTCGAGCGCCTGATGGACAGCGTGCCGTTCGGCGTTATTCTGCTCGATACGCAACTGCGGCTACTGAGAACGAACAAAGCTTATAGAAACTACTTCGATCCATCGACCACTTTCAACTACGGCACTCCTATTGATAACATACTCCCTCAGGCGACTGAATCGGGAATTATGAATATCCTGCGTGACGCCATCGAGACCGGACAAGCAATGCAGGTGACGAACTTTCGCTATGAAGGCTTCCAGAAAGGCCCGACCTATTGGAGCGGAACCGCCACCCCGATGCGCCTCCAGTTCCGCAGAGGCCCGATAGATGCGCTTGCAATGGTGGCACTGGATATTACTGATGAAATATCGGCTAGAGAGCAGCATGTAAAGCTGGCTGCGCTGGCTGAACGCAGGGCGGCGGAAATCGAAGCTGAACGCTCGCACCTTAACGCTATAATACAAGCTATCCCAGTCCCGTTGATTGTGTGCGACGCAGAAGGAGCAATAACCGCGTATAATTTGGCGGCAAAGAAAATGGCTGATGACCTCGGGCTTAACGATTGGTATACATCGAATCAAGGTGACGCAAAACAACAGGCTGTTCAGGTATTTAAAGAAAATGGTGAGCTGTTGGAACGGGATGAATATCCACATATACGCTCACTCAAGGGAGAAGTCTGTAGAAATGTCATAGTCAAGGTGCGGAATAGTTCGCAACCATATATTAATACGCTGAGTATCAATTCAGCACCGGTGCGCGATGGTCAGAATCGAATATCGGGAGCGGTAGCGGCGATATCAGACATCACCCAGCAAAGACGCATTAATGAGCAGATCGAAGAGAACTATCAGCGCGAGCACACTATTGCCACGAAGCTACAGGAGAGTTTTCTCGCGCATGATCTGCCTGAAATGGAGGGCTTTGAAGTCGGTCAGGCATACAGGCCCGCGAAAGATGCGGCGATGGTCGGCGGCGATTTTTACGATGTATTTAGAGTAGGCGACAATAAATATGCGGTAGTGATGGCTGATGTGGCGGGCAAAGGCCTTAAATCAGCCGTCTATACCGCAATGACTAAATATATACTCCGCGCCTACGCGCTGGAGGAACATTCGCCGGAACTCGTATTACCACGGCTTAACGATGCGCTTTACGCCTGCACCCCTATGGAAGTGTTCGTCACCCTCATATACGGCATACTCGATACTCAAAATCGGACTTTCACCTACGGCAACGCGGGCCATGAACAGCCGATCTTTTATAACAACGTCACAAAATCAGCTGACATCCTCAATGTGACCGGACGCGCTCTCGCGCTTGTTAAGGGATCAGCTTACGCATCACACACCCTGGACATTGGCTCGGGCGATATAATAACGTTTTACACCGACGGCATCACGGATGCGGGATGGGGAACGAACCGGCTCGGACAGGACAGGCTCGTGCAGATGCTCGAATCGACGCCCGATACATATATAGACGAAATTGTGGACTCGATTATCGGCGTTGCCCAGGAATTCGCGGGCGGTATGCTCGCGGATGATGCGGCGCTGCTCGTGATAAGGGCTTTATAAGAGGGCAGATCTTTATTTATATCCTCGTTCCGTTATCCCGCTTCGATTTCCCGTTCGCCTCTTCTATTGATTCACGGAGCCGGTCGGTGCGAATGACTTCGATGCGGTGCAGCCGCCCACCTTCCAGGCTCTGTACCACGAAATCGATATTATCCCAGGTGATAATTTCGCCTTCGTTAGGCTGATGGCCGAAGAGATCGAACACGAATCCTCCGATAGTCTCGAACTCCTCGCTCTCAGGGATATCGAGATTCATCTGCTCGTTAAGGTCATCTATGCTCATACGGGCACTGACGAACGCGTGGTTATCATCGACAACATCGATGAGCGGCTCTTCGATATCGTATTCGTCCCGGATCTCACCGACGATCTCCTCTAAAAGGTCCTCGACCGTGACCAGGCCGGCCGTTCCGCCATACTCATCACGCACGATAGCCATCTGCACATTTCCGCGCTTGAACTCCGCGAGCAGTTCATCGACGTCCTTGGTCTCGGGAATGAAATAAGCCTCTCTCATGACGGCGCGGATATCGAAGAGCTGTTTATCCTGCCTGAGGACAGGCAGCAGGTCCTTCGCGTGGATCACGCCGATGATGTTATCTATGTTCTCCTCGTAGATCGGTATGCGGGTATGGCCTGAAGTGGTGATTACATCGAGGAGTTCATCGAGGTTACTCGTGACAGGCGCCGCGTCCATATCGGTCCTCGGCACCATAACCTGCCGCGCGACCGTATCGGTGAAGTCGAAGATGGAGTGGATCATCTCCTTTTCTTCTTCTTCGATGACACCTTCCTCTTCGCCGGCTTCGACAAGCATCTTGAGTTCTTCTTCGGTGAGGATCGGATTGGTAAACCTGACATGCCCGCCAAATGGGCGAACGATGACATCGCTGAAGAAACTGACAATCTTGACTGCGGGGAGAGCAACCAGCGAGAGAAATTGCACAGGTCCCGCGAGCGCGAGAGCAATCCTCTCGGCGTGCTGCATCGCCAGGCTCTTCGGCGCGATTTCACCTACAACCAGCGTCACAAAGCTCAAGAGTATGGTGATAACAATGACCGACAAAGCCTCGGCGCCGCCTCGTGACATACCGGCCCTAACGAGCGCATTAGTGGCTACAGCCGCAAAACTGACAGCCGCGAACGCCGATGCGAGGAATCCGACCAGCGTGAGCCCGATCTGCACGGTGGCCATGAAATTCGTGGGCCTGTCGAGAAGTTGCTGGACAATCTTCGCTTTAGGATTGCCCTCCTCGACAAGCTGCTTTATTCTTGTTCTTCTTACCGATACCAGAGCCATCTCTGCCGCCGCGAAAAACGCATTGAGCAGTACCAGCACTACAATCAGCAGTATCCCTGGTATAATACGGTTTGGGTCTCCGTCCACGTTTATAACTACCCCGTTACTTGAAAGGGAAGATCGGAGCCAGCATATAATATCCAATACATGCTACTCCAGTAGCCAATGCCGCTCCAGCTATTACTTCCTTAAGGGTATGTATGCTCCCTTCTACTCTACTTTGTGCAATTAAAACAGCCAGCATAAAGGCCAGAATGCCTATCGCCAGCCTTCCTGACATTACCATTATGGTCCATGCCATAAAAAACCCTACTGCTGAGTGGCCACTAACTACGCCACCCTTCAATAGTTTTCCCTTACCACCCGCAATTTTCCACATCAAGATCATCGAGGCGAGCAGGATAAACGTGAGAGATATTGCAACTCTCCAGCTCGGCGGATGCAGTTCCAGATCCTGGCTGAGCATCTTCAGTCTTTGCCCGCCCGGGAACAACAGGAACCCGACGGCAAGGGCGTTGATCGTCGTAATGAGCACTGCGCCGGCGGCTATATCCTTGGCGAATTTAGCCAGCGGATGATATGTCTGCGTCACCAGGTCGACCACCGCCTCGATTGCTGTGTTGAACATCTCAGCCGCAAGAACGAGCGTAATAGTAAATAACAGCACTATTACTTCTTCGCGCTTGAGGCGAAATACAAGGCTGACCACCAACACCAGCACCATCGTAAGGAAATGAAATCGCATGTGCCGCTGAGTGCGAAAAACATGCACCACACCTTCGATAGCATATTTAAACCCGTTCATCGGGTCTCGGAACAATCTCATTACAGCTGTAAGTCCTCGATCATTAAAGATATTATTACTGAGTTTCAGGTAATGTAGTGGCAACCTGGCAGAAGGTTTCGTGCTCGATTCGACCCGCCAGTACGTCACATCATTATGCGAAAGTCAATAATATAATCCGGGGCTAGTTTTTTGCCCCGAAGGTTATCATAACTGATACAGCTTTTCGGCGCCTCTCGCAGCCTTACAGCCGCTGTCGGCTGAAGGTAAATAGCGTGCGTCGAAGTATAAAAAGCAAGAGCCGGTTTACTTCTTTAATATCTCATCCTGCCTTGCAAACATCACCTTCGCATCTTCCGGTTCGGCGTGATCGTAACCGAGCAAATGCAGAAGGCCATGCGCTACGAGCATATCGATCTCCGAATCGAGCTCATTCCCCTGCTCCGCCGCCTGCCTCCGCGCAGTCTCCACGGAAATAACCACATCCCCTAGCAGGTTCTCCTCGGAAGCGAACTCGTCCTCCCCTTCATGCTGGGAGAATGATAACACATCCGTCGGACCATCGATCCCACGATACTGCTCGTTCAAAACGCTTATACTGCCGTCATCGGTGAGCAAGATGCTGACTTCGGTATTTTCAGTGCAGTTCTCAGCTCGCAGTAGTCGTTGGGCCAGGCTCCGTATCCGCCTCGTCTTCACCGGAATCTCTTGCGAGTTTTGAATCAGAATCTCCATTAGCAGCCAGCCTCTTATTCTCAGCTTCCGAATAATCTATCCGAGCGTGAAGCGTACCCATTAAGGCGCGCCTGAACGCTTCCGAAATTGTGCCTACTTCCTTAAAACTCAAATCCGATTCATCGAGCTGCCCATCGCGGAGCTTATCCGCGATCACCTTATTTACCACCAGCTCGATAGTCGCCCTAGTCGGCTTCGGCATCGCCCTCGAAGCCGCCTCCACCGAATCCGCCAGCATCACAATAGCCGCTTCTTTCGTCTTCGGCTTGGGCCCGCCGTAGCGGAACTGGCTCTCGAGAGCCATACACGGATCCTGTTCGCCCGCAGCCTGATCGTAGAAATACTGCACCAGCGAAGTTCCATGATGCTGCATTATCGCATCGATCACCACACCCGGAAGCCGGTATTCCTTCGCGATATCTACACCATCCTTGATGTGCGATGTGATGACGAGCGCCGAAAGCGTCGGGTTCATCCGATCGTGTACATTCTCGACATTCTGGTTTTCGATAAAGAACTGCGGCCTGCGAATCTTGCCTATATCATGATAATACGACGCGACCCTAGCCATCAGTGAATCCGCGCCGATAGCCTCCGCCGCGGTCTCCGCCAGATGACCTACCGCCATGCTGTGCGTATAGGTTCCCGGCGCCTCCATCACAAGCTTTCTAAGCAGCGGCTTGTTCGTATTAGCGAGTTCGAGGAGCGATATATGCGTGGTTAAGCCGAAAAGCTTTTCCAGCGGCACGGTTCCGAAGTAGAACAGCGCGGCAGCGCCTATCGGCACCACCAGCCCAACCCACACCGTTCCCATCTGCATAAGCGATATCGGATCGTTATTCAGGCCGCCGGTCACCCAAACAAGGATCACTCCCGCAGCCGCCAGCGCCCCGACCGATGTCGCAAGATCGCTTCTATCGCGGATATTCGCAACGCTGTAGATTCCGACCACCGCGGTCATAAATGCGCTCGCGGCGAACCTCAATTCGCCATTAAGCATAAGCGAGAGCACTATCGAGAGCAGCGCCGTTATCAGCACCGAAACCTGCGGATTAACAAGCACCGCGACGAGCATACCGACCGCCGTAACCCACAGTATGCCCAGATACCCTACCTGATACGGCGTCAGATTGATTCCCAGCAAGCTCCCGCTGATCCTTAACGCCAGCGTGCCGATCACAACCAGCACCGCCAGCAAAAGCAGCGTGCGCGTATCTCTGTAGACGTCGTAATAATAGCGATACAAATACCCGACAACAAGCAGCACCGCCATCATCACCAGCACCGTAAGCCAGATAACCGACCAATAGTCCACCTTTGGGTTCATCAGGCCCAGTGCTTCGAACTTTTCAATGTGCTCCTGCAGAACCGGCTCGCCCTTCGCTATCACCGTATCGCCGCGCATGATCAGCCTGTAGACCGGCAGCACCTTATCCTTGGCGGCTTCCTGCTGATCCACGGTGCGATCCGGATCGAAAACCCTGTTAGGCCTCAGTGAATCCTGCGCGATCTCACCGACGAGCGCGGCTTTTCGAGGATCATTTAATAATCGCTCCGATTCCGCGAGAACTTCTCTGCGTGATTCGCGCAGATCGGCGGGATCATCGTGTATCTCCCTGCTCATCGCGGCGCTTACGATCTGGAGCGAATCATCTTCGACCTGGCGCAGCGCCGCCGGATCCATACTCAGCAGCGAGACAAACGTCCCATCCGACACATGCCCCCCGATCACCGAACCAAGCCGCTGGCGTACGAGATCGACCCTCTTCGTCACCGGACCCCCGGTAGAGCGTCCGCGCACATTTTCGACGGTGGCGAAAATCGTCTTGAGCGCACCTATAGCCTGATCCGCTGCATTAGGCACGACATCGTAGGCCTTACCGACACCAGCAGCAGCTTTGGCCTTGCGCAGTTCGGTCTCGGTAGTATCTTTATAGCGGGCTGTTCGCGGCGCGATAATATCTTCAGGGCTGATCTGCCCGAGCTTGAGGGTGACCTTGCTCGGGAGCATATGTATAGAAAGCAGAACAGACAGGATAACAATCGTAGCGACTGCCAACCCTGTCCTCTTCAGGTCCACCCTCGAACGCGCTGCGCTTTTATCGGGGTTCTTTTTTCCGCCCCGTGTGGTTAGGGGCATCAGTGGTTTCATATTAGAGCGAGACTAGCCTCGCAGAATCTTCTCCACTACCTGGCCGGCCATTTTACCATCGGCTCTCCCGCGGGTCCGCTGCATCAGCGGGCCCATAACCTTACCGCGGTCTTTGATATCCGATGCGCCGACCTCCGCCGCAACTTCTCTCGCGATAGCCTCGATTTCAGCTTCGCTGAGTTGTTTCGGCAGGTACTCACTGATGATGTCGAGCTCCGATCTCTCTTTATCAGCCACGTCGGAGCGCCCCCCGGCCTCAGCAGCTTCTATCGCCTCCCTGCGCCGCTTTGCTTCCCGGGTAAGGACCTCTAAAACTTCATCATCGGTGAGCTCCCTGCCCTTATCAATCCGGGCGTAGCTCACCGACGATCGAAGTTGCCGGATGGTCGATAACCTCAACTCATCCCTGGATTTCATTGCCAGCTTCATATCATCTTGAAGCTTGTCTACTAGCGACATAGGTCCACCTCTGGACAATTACCCTCGCCGCTTGGCTTTTCTGCGCATTGCAGCTTCGGCTTTACGCCGCTTGTCGCTCGGTTTCTCGTAATGCTCGTGCTCGCGAGCTTCTTTAAGAATGCCTGTCTGCTGAAGCGCCTTCTTGAAACGCTTCAGAGCGCTGTCCAGACTCTCATTCGGCTTTACCTGAACCTGTGCCAACCATAATCCCTCCTCCGTTGACAGTGTTCGGGCATATAGCACCGCTTCAGTCGCGGGAGAGGATTGGCAACGCTGCTATAACACCTTAGGGTAAAAGTGTAGCTACATAGCCAAATCCGCTAAACCCACTTACTGTGCCGTTTGCCTATTCTGTTGTCTGATCAAATTATACCCGCGGAAAACAGGGTATGTCAAGCTGGCCGCAGCGGTTATCCCGGTGGCCAGCCCAGCTTTCGTCCACCCAACAGATGGAAATGAACGTGCCACACCGACTGCCCCGCTCCCTCGTTACAATTCACGACAATGCGGTAACCTTCTTCCGCAATACCGCGCTCGGCGGCGATCTTATTCGCAGCCACGAGGACGGAGCCCATCAGGCAAGCATCGTCACCTCCACTCACATCCGATATGCGAGCTATATGCTTCTTCGGTATGATCAGGACATGCACCGGAGCTTGCGGGTTAAGATCGTTGAATGCGGCCACGTTCTCGTCTTCATACACGAGCGTGCCCATTTCCTTGTTAGCTATCTTGCAAAAGATGCAATCAGACAAGTTGCATTCACCTCCCCTTTTCAGCGTTATCGCTTCACCGCTATCGCCCCGTCCTGATCGGTTCCGGTGATCTCGACCTTGATGATTTTCCCCTTAAGGGAAGCATCGCCTTTAAAGCTCACCGACACATAATTATCGGCAAAGCCCGTCAGATAATCAGGTCTATTTGCACTCGTTTCGACCAGGACTTCCACAGTTTCGCCAACGAGCGACGAAGCAAAGCGACGCATCGCAGTATTCCCTAATTCGATTAATTTCTCCGCACGCTCCCTTTTCACCTCCGCGCTCACCTGGTCGGGCATGAGCGCGGCGCGAGTGCGTTCGCGCGGGGAATAGCGAAAAACGTGGAGCCGAGAAAAGTCGACCGACTCGATCATGGCGCAGGTATTAACGAAAGCCTCGCCGGTTTCGCCGGGAAATCCGACGATGACATCGGTGGTAATCCCGATCCCGGGGATTCTCCCGCGCACATTTGCGATAATATCTCTATACTCAGCGGCAGTGTAGGGCCGGTTCATTGACTTCAGCACGCCGTCATCGCCGCTCTGGAGCGGAATATGAAGGTGCCTGCAGACCTTTGGAGAATCCATCGCGTCGAGGAGCGCATCATTCACTTCCCAGGGTTCGATGGAGCTGAGCCGGATCCGCTCGATACCCTCGATCTTTATAGCTTCGCGTATCAATTGCGGCAGGCCGGGCGTAAATGATCCCAGCCTTATCCCCGCAAGCACAATCTCATGGTAACCGAACTCCGCGAGCGTTTTAAGTTCCGCATGAACATCGTCGATTGGCCGTGAAGTCTTGCCAGAACGAGCGTAGGGAATTACGCAATAGGAGCAGAACTGATCGCACCCATCCTGCACCTTCACCACGGCTCTCGTCCGAACGCGAGGACGAACCGAGCGCTGAGCAGCTTTCCCCAGCTCTCCGCTCCCCGCGAAATGCGCTGCGATCCGCTCGGGGATCACATCTTTCTCTGAATTGGGAACAACCAGATCGACGCCTTCGATAGCGGCGATGGAATCCGGTTCGAGCTCGGCATAGCAGCCGGAAACCACTACGAACGCATCGGGATTTTGCCTGAGCGCTTTTCGCACTGCGGCGCGAGATTTGGAATCGGCAACCCCGGTCACGGAGCATGTATTGATAACATAAGCATCGGCGCGCGAACCGAAGCCGACGGTAGAAAAGCCCATAATTTCGAGCGATTCACGCAATTTCTCTGTCTCGTACTGGTTGACCTTACAGCCGAGTGTGTGATAAGCAATAGTAAGCATTACGCTATCATGGTACATGCGAGTGTGGACTGCGGTCAATCGGGTGGACGTGCAGTCGGGAAGGAATGTAATAATTAATGGATGATAGAGCCAATATCCCCGGTCTTATTGACTTTCGCATAATGATGTGACGTACTGGCGGGTCGGATCGAGCACGAAGCCTCCTGCCAGGTTGTCACTACATGGCCTGAAACTCAGTAAATCACTGATGATATTTATATTTTGCTCGATAGTTATTACAGCATTCGCGACGACATTCATTTCCAAACTCCATAATATGGAGCTGCTGATATGGGCTGTTATGGCAATGCTCGCTCTTGCAATACTGACATTGACACGGGCTGTTACGAGCTACATTGCCGATTCGCAGGGTATTACGCAAAAGATGCTGATTGGGCAAAAACGCATACAATGGAATAATGTGAACTCATACACTCGAGAACCGGTATGCGGCATGCAGTCGAGTAAGTATGTTCTTAAAAACATCTCCGGGCGAAAGCTGATTGTACTCTACCTGATAAAAGGCTACATGCCCGAAACAGATAAACCAATCGCGCTGCTGGACGCAAAGCTCACCACCGTTCATCACGACAACTTACCGACACTGATGCGACAATAAGTTATGACTGCTACAACTAATCAAATTGAGAACCTGCCCGATCTGCCGGAGTTGGAGGCGGTTGAAGCTCGTATAACCGAGTTTACAGCATTGATGCCTGACTCAGATTAATAAACCCCATCCGCCACAATCTCGCGCTCTCCGCCCACGGTCTGGATCTTGCCCACCACCGTCACCGGGCTGCCCTCGGTGACTGCGGCGGTGCTTCTTACTCGGATGCCGCGGGAGCGGTCGGAGTCCTGGATGTAAAATGTCCCGTTGTAAGCTGCCGATACTACCCGGGCTTGCAAGCCGACCAGTGCGCCATCGGGTTGAGATAATACATCCGAAATTTTAGCGCTTATCGCACCATGGTTATTCGCGATGAATTGACGGCCTGCGCTGCCTACATTGCCGGCTGTGTCGGCTTCCCATGCTACGGCCTCGATGGTGTGGACCCCATCGGCGATTGCGGTCGTGTTTATGTCTACCGAATAAGGCGCGGTTGTATCGGTCGCGAGAAGGGTATCATCATCGAGCCAGAATTCGACTTTTGAAATCCAGCCTGTGTTTACCGGCGAAGCTGTCGCGGTCGCATGCAGCGTACCCGATGCGATCTGTCCATTAACCGGCGGCGCGGTGATAGTAACTGTCGGAGGCTTTGCATACGGAGCCATCAGCGGATCACCCACCGCCACCTCCTGCCAACCGAGTCCCGCAAGCCCCATATATGCCGATTCAGCCCATGTGAACCCCTGCGCATATCGAGCGAAGATATACTGCGGCTGGCCGACATAGCTCGACCACGGCTCATCCACATTCGCCGTGCCCCCGGTTGCTCCCTCTCTGATAAGCTCCGCGAGCAGGTTTCGCGCGAGGCTGGTCACAAGCGCGAAACCTGAAGAACGGTTATCGTAGACATCGGTGTTCGCATCCGACCATGGGTAGCGAGCGTGATCGATCGGCTCGTTGGGGTGGAGAGGATCAGTCGGGGGAAAGAAAATTTGAACATAGGTCCGGTGATCGGCGGGCCAGGCGACGGAAGTCAGATCGATCTGCACACTTCCCCCCGCGAGCGTACCTGAAGCAAGCTGGGTTCCCGATGCGCTGTACAGCGCCACCCTAAAGCCGGAATATTGAGAACTGCTCTGAAAACCGGATATACTGAGCTTGTTCGTATACTTAGTCCCACCCTGATACAGAGCCCACACATAATATGGCCGGTGGAATGTGCGTCCGTCGGCGGACTCGAACACAATCCCGACTCCGCCGTTAACCCACGAATTGAACGGCCGGCCGAATGTAGTTACGCTGTTAGCGCCTGCATCGTGCATCCCCCAGCTCGTATAGCCAATCACCCCGGTCTGGCCGGTGAGATATGTGCTCGTCCTCTCCCAGGTGATCTGCGATTCACCGACAATTGGAGCGAGCGCGTCGTGAGTGCTCTGGAATTTGTTCGGAGTGGTAGAGCCCGAATCGAGCACCGTCGTATCGTCGAGAATAAACTTGCCGGGCAAGTTCGCCGCGCTGGCCCGGTCGATCATCGCTTTGATATCGTCGGGGATACCGTCACCATTCTTATCATCGAGGTAGCCATCGAGCCGCGTGACCAGATAGCGCAGCCGCCAAGGTGTATCCTGCCCCGTGTAAACAGAGGACCACCCGCTCGATGAATCCGCGAATATGTAACGAGTTCCGCTGACCGCTATGCCCCCACTCCCGCCGGGAAATGCCGCGGAGCATATCGGAACGGTTCCCGTCGATTCCACAGCCCACCCGCTCGGGCGCGTGTATGCGAGAAATGATGATGAACCGTAGGCGGCGCAAGCGTAGTCCTGGCTGAACGCGGAGAAGTCGGTGATGTTGGATGTGGTCAAACGGTAAGCTTCCGAACTCCAGTTCGTACCGTTTTCGGTGCGGATGATGGTTCCACTGTCCCCCGCGGCCCAGCCTTTATAGGCGCCCGCGCTCGGTTTCACCCATATCGCGTTATAATCCACTACAGGCGCACCGCCGGATGCGGATGCCCAGGTGTTACCGCCATCGGTCGACCTGTAAATCGCTCCCCCCGCCCCACATATCCAGATGTTATTAGCATCAGCCGCGGAGATTGCTTTGGGTTGGAATGAAGCAGGAAGTTTCGAGCTAAGGTCCTGCCAGGTGGCTCCACCATCGGCAGTAGAAATTAATAAAGGCTTCGCGCTCTGATTCGCCTGCTGCGAGCTGCCGACAGCCCATCCGTGCTGCGTATCGGCAAAATCAATACCGATAAAGGCATCGGCAAGCAGCCAGCCGCTCGCTCTATACGTGCTGCGAATGCGGGTCCAGGTAAGACCGCCGTCGGATGTGGTGATGATCGTACCGCCGCCGTGCGGTTTCGACATATTTCCCGTGCATGCATAGGCATGGGTCGAATCGAGCACGCTTATGCAGGAGACTTTCCACCCGATAAATCCTTTATCCCTGCCCCGGACCGGGCTCCATGTCCACCCGCTTCCGTTACGGATTCCCCTGAAGAGGATCCCACCGCCGCCGGCCGCGAGCGCCGTATTCGCATCGAGCAGCCTTACGAGCGTAAAACCCGGGCTCGGGAAAGCTTCGTAGACGGTGGAGAGCGCGGCGCTCGCGCGAAAGTCCTTGAACGGCATCGCGAAGTTGTAATCGCCGAAGTATGGGTTCGGGAAGCCTGGCGCGGCTTCGTAAAGCCCGTAGATGCCGATGGGCTCCTTACCCCACGCGCTGTCGGTAAAGCATGCGGATAGAGCCGAATCGGTCGCGCCATAAACCTCAGCGCCGTCAGTGACATAATGCGGTATATCGCAGGTAAGAACTATAGCCGAGATCGGGTCAGATGCGGGTGAGCCGGGATCACTGCCGAGGGAAGTCAGGCAGGTTTTCACCTGGTCGCGAAACAAAGTAAAGTCCGCGGGAGACATCGAATCACCGGTGGGGCACCACACCTGCTTCACATGAGAGGCTGGTATACCACGCTTAGCCGCATAATAATTCGCCACAGCCCGCGAAGCCATGCTGTTTCCATTAGCAATCACGAGCACATCGTGCCTGCTAAGGCCTGCCCTCGCGCCATCGCAGATGATCAGAGTGAAGAATAAGGTAATAGGTAATAGAAAAGATAGTCCGCGAAGGCGGACTTTGCGTAGTAGTAGCCGCGATTTCAGTCGCAGGGGATTCAATCGATGCGGATGCTGGTGATGGTCGGGATTTGCAATCCCGGACCGGATATCGGCAGATTTGTAATCCGCGCATTCCCTTCTGTTACCTTTCCGCACTTTTGCGATTAAAACCGCCAATACACCTGCAAAAAGCGAGATCAGGCCCGGCGGCTCGGGAACTCCCGGACCACCATAAAGAACCTGGACATCATCGACGAGCAAATATTCACCGGATTGAAGCGGGTCGCGGAGCTCGATATTCACCACAAGGGGCTTGATTGCGCCGGTAGGTCTGAGCGGGTCGCGCTGGATATAATAACCCCAGGTCTGCGCGGTCACCCACGCGTCCTGCGCTCCGCCGTGAAACGTGCCGCCCATCGAGCCGTAACCGGGATCGAGAGTGAGCGCATAACTCACGGCGCGGCCGTCGTTGGTGTGTAGATAAGTAGATGCGTAGACATAAACGACGAAATTATCGGTAGGGAGCCCGGTTCCGAACGGAGCTGAATGGCTCTGGGTAGCGAGCTTGGTGTAGGTATATCCCGGCGTAACCGGACCCGACGCGGCGAGGAACTTCGTTCCATCAGCCGCACTGATATCATTCCAACCGGACGAAACGACGGAGCAGGATGGATCCAGCGTCCAGCCCGTCTTGCCCGACTCGAACGAGCCATTTGTAAGCAGGTTCTGACCCAAACAACCCGCACAGCTCGCAAATATGAGATAAATCAACAGGGGTATAATGCGCCAGTACATACGACCCACGGATTAATGGATTTACTGAGTTTCAGGTAATGCAGTGACAACCTGGCAGAAGGTTTCGTGCTTGATCCGACCCGCCAGTATGTCACATCATTATGCGAAACTCAACAGGAATCGTGGCATGAACACTCTCGTGACTGCTACGCAGCGCCTCTCGCAGCCCTGCGGGCCACTGCCGGTCAAGGACTGTCGTGTTCGCCACGAAGGGAACGAAAATGGCAAAAACGCCATTTTCGAAGGAGCAAACCTATAACTCATTAATAGCCGCGAAGATCAGATCTGTCAACCGGCAATTCCATATTAAGCACATGCTGAAGGGAGGAAGGGGAGTAATTTTGAATTAAGAATTCCCCCCCTCTGCTCACTCCACTCCATACATACGCTTTGGGTTCTCCAGTAGATAATGCCTTGCGACAGCGAGAGCAGTCTCCTGCGTCAGATAGCCTTCCTCGATCATCTGCGCGAGCACGAATGCGAGTTCTCTTCGCACGAGGCGACTTTTCCCATACACCCACTCGACGCAATACGCATCCGAGAAGAACCCGCAGCTCTTAGACATCGGAAGCATCTCGATCCGCTCCCGTATCAGCTTGCGGATGTGCGAAGGGAACATCAGATACCACCAATAACCGGAGAGGAACACATTGCGGAAATTGCGCGCGACCACCACGAGCTCGTGCGCAATCGTCTCATTTGAAGTGAACACATCGAATCTCACGTTCGAATGTCGCGCAAACATTTCGGCATACCCAGTAACCATCGCGGGATCGAACGCGCTGATAGCGTAGTTATTCGCAACCGGTCTCTTTACACCGATCATCAACTGGAACGGCATTCCGTACTCCGCGCACTGCTCCAGCACGCACCGCATCATCCAGGAACGCAGCGTTTTCCTATCCTCGCGGTTCGGTCTTTGACCGAGGAGCACAAGCGAAAGGATTCTATCCGCGCCCTCGCGATCGCCTTCGTCAAAGTCCACCTGCGGATTGAACGAAGCCGAAACACCAGCCACTCCGGCTTCCGCTGCTTTCGCGAATATCGCCCATATCGCTTTCTTCGCATCTCCCGCTTCGAAAACAGTGAGGCCCGAAACCTCGTTCAGCCTGTCCAGGTTCTTCGATATGTGCATTTCATTCACGAGACTGTCGACCCGCAACGTCGGAACAAGCCGGTCCGATTTCTTTGGAATTCCACTGCTCCAATCTGCCGTAATAAATACTTTCGATACGTTAGCGCGGTCGAGCACGGTTTCGGTCCAACAGTCATCGCTTGCTGTTTTTATTATTTTTCCGCGAAGGGAGGCGAGATCGGCTTCGTGAAGCGGAGGTGAATCGTAAAGGTCCCGAAGTATCCGCGAAAGGCACCAATAGGTGGTGGTATTCGTTATGCGTTCGAGGCGCGGGAGGATGTCGGCGTCGCTGGGGTTATCGATGTCAATTTTATCAGCCGGCACTCCGGCGCTTTTGAGCTCGGTGCGAATGTAGTGATAATAAGCGATATCCGTAAGGCTCTGCGCCGCGGGCGAACTCGCCTTGATGTGCGAATGGATATCGATCGCCGGGATCGCATCTATCTCTTTCAGAATCTCCTCAAATGCTGCCATACCTACCCTCCGCTCCTATTTATGCCCACTTATGCGCATCCGCCCGCTTTCCTTCACAATTACATGCGCAGGTATTCCAATCATTCCCGCCGAAGACATCGGTAATAAGTGCTCCTGGGGAGGGTAAAATGCTCGTAAAGCTCATATTGGCGCTCTTTATCGTCTCTATCACTACCGCCTGCGCGGCTCCGGTCCCACCAGAATTAAAAGATTGCAAGATTCATAAAATCTGGCCATGCTCAGCTTTGAACGAAGGCTGGCGCCCGGATCACAACGTCAGCGCGTTTTCAGTGAAAAACGGCATTTTAAGCTTTACAAACACCGGCAGCGATCCGTGGATCATCAACACGACGCCCGGCAGCGCGGATACTTCGAGCTACCATTTCCTCGGTATTAAAATGCGATCCTCGGTCTCCGGATCGAACCAGATCTACTTCGCGACCGATGAATCACCCCTCGGCGAGAGCACAGTTATACAATGCCCGGTCAGAGGCGACGGGCAGTTTCATTTTTATGAAGTGAATCTCTCGCAGCTCAAGACCTGGAAAGGAAAGCTCACCACACTGCGCATCGACCCCGTGAACGGCGGATCGGAAGTGGGAGCGAAGGTCGATATCGATTGGATCGCGTTGTATCAGGTGCCGGCGAGGATAACCATAGGCAGACCTTATACCTGGCATGACGGATCCAAAAATATAGTCACAATCCCCGTGCGAAACATCGGCGGTGAGCCATCGCAGCCGGGCATAATTAAGCTGGATAATAACGAGCCAAAAGCAATCAGACCAGTGCGGCCGAACGAAACCTGCACTGTAAACTTAGAGTTCCAGCCTAAAGCCAATCCTGAGACAATGCGTATCAGGGGTGTGTTCGGAGGAAGGAAACGCTTCAATATCGAGATGAGCACAGGACAGGCGATGGATGTATATACAGCCGTTCTCGCGTATCTGGATAAAGCTGGGGTCATTAATTACATCGAAGTGCTGCCGACCGAGGAGCGAGCGCGAGTCAGCCGTGCGAAGCGCAGCATCGATGGGGGCACAGCAACCTTCACCTTGAATTTCAATACGCTCCCCAATACGCGTAAAATGATCGTAACCACAGCTTTAAATGCTACCATTCCAATCAAAGTACTCCGCTTCGAAGGCCCGCGGATCGAGTTCAGCTCATCAATCTCCAACGGTCATGCCCTCTTCCCCGGCCTCGAATACCTCGATGCGAACGAGCCTTCATCAGCCTCGGCGCACATCGGGCCAAAACTCGCCGACAGGCATGTCCCACATCCCTATAAAATTACAGTGCCAGTAATGGCTGTCGAGACTGAAGTCGGAGTAATCGGAGTAAGCTGGGACCCGCTGCAGGAGTGGGCTCCCGGCCATGCTCTACCCTGCGCGGAGTTCGAGGTTCCCAACCGTTCCGAAGGCGGCGCGAATACTCTTATGACCGTCTTCGCTCCATCGATTCCTGATTATGTGGATGAGAACTCGGAATTCGCACGGCAGCCTTACACACTTAAGCCCGGTCAAGCGATGAAGCTCACCACCACATTCTTCATAAGCAACGGGAAGATCAGCGACGTGATCCCCGACTATTATGCCTCCCACGGCATTCCCAAAGCTCCACCGATCGCGGGCGGAGCCGAAGGCACGATCGATACCTGCTTTAAAGCCTACACTCAAAGCCTCTACTCAGCCGAAGTGAAGGGCTGGAAATCGCATTTTGGAATGGGGGTCCCATATTCGTTCAAGGCTCCCTATGCGGCGCTGGTTCTCGGCGAATCGCTGCGCAAATCCGACCCCACAATCGCCAGGCGATGCGATATCGACCCGAACGCGCAGATCGCGCTGTATACCGGTCCTACCCTTGGCTGGTTCACCGATGATGCCCGCAAAGCGGCAAGGGAAGCGATATCGAAGCAATCAGCCGACGGAGGATTCCCCTATTCGATCACTGAGGAGCAGTCGAAGAGGGTGAAGGAGTTTGCGGATCAGGTCGGAATCGATGCAACCACCCTCGGCACGATCGGAGAGACAAACTCCGGCCTCATCTGCCGTGAGCTTAACGGCATTCTGGACTACGCGCTGCGCACAGCCGACCGGCAGTGCATCGAAGCCGGATTGAAGGGGCTCGAGAAGTTAAACACCTACACAGTGCCGCGCGGGGCTCAGACCTGGGAGGTTCATGCTCACACCCCTGATATCTACGCCGCGGCGATCGCGGTCGATGCGAATGTGAAAGGCTATCACCTCACAGGAGACGCGAAATATCTCGACGCAGCGAAGTTCTGGGCACAGACAGGGCTGCCGTTTGTTTACAGCTGGGCGCCGCCGATCAGTTCCGTTCCCGCCGCGGTTCTACACCTCGATGAGAATGGCGAGGGTAAGCACGGGTTCCTCGACAAACCGACCGAGTTCTACATCGATACGCATCGGCATGTGCTTCCCGGAGCGAGTATCGCAGTCTTCGGGACCAGTTTTTATATGGTGAATTGGTTTGGAACTCCGGTGCAGTGGTGCGGGCTTGCATGGGCGAATTCGGTGCGCGAGTATGTTAAACTCCAGCCCGACCCCGTGCTTAAGGCAGTTGCTGATGCGGTCTTCGCCTCCGGGACTCAGCAGCAGTTCGATAAGGGCTTCGCCGCCGGAACATACCCCGACTCATGGAACCTTGCGAGCAATACCGTGAACACCGCGTTCATTGTCCCTGATTCAATAATCAGCTATGCCTACTCTCTCATCGATGAAAAACATCCGGCTTCGATATCTATTGAGGGCATCCCTACCCCCGCCGGTCGCGCTTACTTCAATACATACGCGCTGATCGAAGATATGAAATCGAGCACGAACTCATTTAGCGCTGAGCTTAAGTGGTATGCGAACCAGGATCTCTACACTTGCATAGCAAACTCGCCCGAACCCGCGAGGGTAAACCTCGACGGAACAGCGCTTGCGAGAGTCACTGACCTGGCCGCCGCTGTATCCGGCTACTACTACGACTCCACAAATAAAGCGCTGCATATCAAATATAGAACAGCGGCAAGGACGGCGAAAGTGGAAGTGGATTGGTAAAGGCTGGTGGCATGGTGCTGAATATTTACGTGGAGAAGTCGGCCTTTTAATTCATCGGTGTTTCGGGTTTGAGGGTTGGAGGATAGAGATAACTTATAACCCACTCAGCTATCATCCCAACCCGGAAATCTCGAAACTTACGCTACTGCAGACTGGATTCCCACCTTCGCGGGAATGACAGATTATGATGCTGCAGATAAAAAGAGGTGCGGGTTACAAACCCGCTCATACCTGGTCCGGGATTGCAAATCCCGGACCATCGCAATTACTGCCTGTGATGATAAAGACTACCTGTAATAGCCTGGCAGCTGACAGATGACAGCTAAAAAGCTATTAATCACACATAACCTAACGCCCGTTCATCAACGCGATGAAGCTCGAGGGGTGAGTTTTCTTTAACGTGCGGCGGGGCTGGTCGCCGTCCGGGCGAAGGACTGTGATTGCCTCATAAGGAGGCTCGAGGCGAACGATCCCCTGCTTCATTTCATCGAAACGAGCCATCGCCCTCTTTGCGCCATCATAGATCAGCTCGCGCGACCGCGTGGGGGTGAGATGGACAGCGCCGGTATTCCGCCTTCTGTAGCTCTCGGGATTGAGCTCCTCTCCCCTGCCGGGGGTTACACCTCGTTTCACGCTCACGGTCTCGATCCAGGGCGCGAGCGCTTTGGCTTCTTTGATGAAAGCCTCATCTCCCGACCCGAAAATCACCGGGATTCCCAGCTCACCCGCACACATCGCAAGCTGACCGAACTCACCGATCGACACCCCATTCACTGAGAGATCGATATATTCCATGGACTGCGTGTGCGCGAGGTGCGCGTATTCGGTGCTGGCTTTCGCATGCTGTCCCACCCAGGCAACCGCGTCGAACGTTGAATCCAGCCCGAACGGCCACCCCTCCGGCCAGCCCCTGGCGTATTCGACCCGCGAATCGAGCTGCCCGACATCGATAGCGCCACACCCATGGCCATCGATCACTTGAACCACGGTCGCTCCACCATCGAAAAAGCCCCTCACCGCCGCGTTCACTTCCTGCGTGAGATACTCCTTCGCAAGCTCGTAATATCTGCCCTCGGGCCGGCACCAGTTCACCGAATCGATCACCCCCGCCACACCCTCGAGATCAGTCATAAGTCCAATTTTCATCGTTCCTCCACCTCAGGCAACTTTCGTGGGTATGATACACACCGAAGGTAAAACCGTCAATGAGCATAAGCTCGTTTGCTTCACCAATCGTTCAGTTAGCTGTAGAATAGTAATAGTAGAGTTTTCCGGCTCTTGCTGGCTACTGAGTTTCAGGTAGTGCAGTGGCAACCTGGCAGAAGGTTTCGCACACAATCTCAACTGCCAGTACGTCACATAACTGTATGAAACTCATTAAGTTACATTGAAAGGGTATTATCTTGATCCGCAGCTTCCTCGCAGCCGTGCTGTTAGCGGCGCTTATTATCCCCAATTATGCTTATGCAGGCAGATATACGAATGCTATCGCCGCCGCGGGCGGGCTCCAGGGGCGTATACTCTGGATCGACGCCGAAGCAAACCTTCAGAACCTCGATTCGCCTGAGAAAGTAGCGGCAATCGTCGACCATTGCAAAAAGGCAAACATTAACATAATTGTGCTCGATGTAAAATTGATCTCCGGTTTCGTTACCTATAACAGCCGCATCGCGCCACATGTTAAGTTCGTAAACGGTAAACCTTATCCGCAGGATTTCGATGTCCTCAAGACAATGATCGATGAGGGTCACAAGGCCGGGATCGCCGTTTACGCGAACATAAACACATTCGCGGAAGGTGTTGTAAGGAACAACATACAGACAGGCCCCGCATTCGATCACCCGGAATGGCAATCCATAAAATATCAGCCCGAGCGCTGGCTAAAGGCACCGGATGGAAGCGCATATCCCGTCGACGGCATCAATGTAACACCGCAGCCCGGCCGGCTTAATCTATATACGGATTCCAAGGCGGTACCCGCGACCATTCCCGCCGGAGGAATGTGCGTTTTGATAGGATCGGACGGTATCGTCATAATGACGGACCCCGGCCCTTGCCCTTGCGACCTTCCCACTTCGAAGAATTTCGTCCTTACCGCGAGCGGACCCGCGGCGCAGTGGCTCAGGGCATATCCCGCGGGCACGAAGCTCACGCTCGAAGCAAGACCGAGCCTGGTTCCGATGGGAAAATCACCCGATGAGCATAACGCGGTCTTTGTGAACCCGGCGAATTGCCAGGTTCAGGCTTATGAGCTTTCGATAGTCCGCGAGATCATCCGGGGTTACTGCGTCGATGGAATCGTCTTCGATAGAATGCGCTATGCGGGTATCGAGACGGATTTCAGCAACTTATCCCGCTTGCTGTTCGAAAAATGGCTCGGACGCCAGGTCGAGCATTTCCCACAGGACATATTTACCTACGATCCTACACCCGGGCATGAGGTTATACACGGAAAACTATTTGGAAAGTGGATGGAATGGAGAGCGGGAGTGATCCACGATTTCGTCGCCGAAGCCCGTAAGGAAGTAAAGGCGATCAAGCCAGAAGCCCGCGTCGCCGCTTATGTAGGGTCATGGTATGGTTCTTATTACACTGTCGGGGTAAACTGGGCGAGCCCTTCACATCAACCGCCGTATGACTGGGCCGGACCCGGCTATAAGAAAACAGGTTTCGCTAACCTGCTCGACTGGCTTAGCACCGGCTGCTATTCACCTTACCCAACCGATGCGGATGCCAGAGCCGCCAACAACGACTGGAGCGTGGAGTCAGCCGGAGCGGAATCGAATGCAGTGGTCGAGGATGATACATGGGTCTACGGTGGACTCTATCTACTGCTTTATGACGGCAACAAATCAGGTCTGGAGCGAGCGATAAAAGCTGCTGCCGGCGCCACACAGGGCGTCATGCTCTTCGACCTGAGCTACATAATCGACGCAAAACTCTGGGATCTTCTGGAGCGCTCCTTCACAACCCCCGCCCAGCCCCCGCATACAATACCAGGGCTGCTGGATGAGGTTAAGAAAGTGAAGAAGGTAGTGGAAGAAGGGAAGGCGCAGGTGAAGTGATTGACAACCGATTCAGATGAACATGATTTAGCAAACTAAATCTTTCAAAGGATTCCCACCAGCCAGCCTCTAAGTATACCCCGACATCTAACCTCATAGGAATCGCGGCATGAACACTTTCGTGACTGCTACGCAGCACCTCTCGCAGCCCTGCGGGCCGCTGCCGGTCAAGGACTGTCGTGTTCGCTACGAAGGGAATGAAAATGGTAAAAAACGCCATTTTCGAAGGAGGAAGCTATCGAATGGGTTTGGGTAGTATGCGCGCTGGGCTCAGCGCCATCGCGCTTTTGGCGGTATACACACTTTCACCATGCTTAGCACAGGAGGCTAAAGTGACATCCGGAACCATCTATGTCAAGACCAACCAGGTCATCGGCACTATCTCCCCTGATATCTATGGCCATTTTACCGAGCACATCGGGGGCGTAATTTACGATGGGATATGGGTCGGACCAGACTCCAAAGTCCCCAATATCGATGGAATCCGTAAAGAACTCATCGATTATATGAAGCGCCTCAATCCACCGGTGATCCGCTGGCCGGGTGGCTGCTTCGCCGATCGCTACCACTGGATGGACGGCATCGGCCCGCGCGATAAGCGGCCCCGCCGTTATGGACGCTGGTCGGAAGTAACCGAATCCAATCAGTTCGGCACTCATGAATTTATCGAATTTTGCCGGCTCTGCGGATCGGAACCATACTTTGCCGCAAACGTCGGCACGGGTACCCCCGAGGAGTTTCAAAGCTGGATCGAATATTGCAATGCCCCCGCGGGAAGAACGACTTACGCTGAAATGCGCGAGCAAAATGGCGATAAAGACCCGCTTAAGGTTAAGTTCTGGGGAGTCGGTAACGAGAACTGGGGCTGCGGCGGCAATTATATCCCTGAAGACTACTGCATGGAATACCGCAAGTTCGTAACGTGGCTTCCGAACTACTCGCAGCTCTACCTCGTAGCCTGCGGGCCCAATGGTAACGATATAAACTGGACGAAGCGGTTCATGAAGAAATGGGTCGATTGCGCCCGCGTGCCTATCGACGGCTGGTCCTGCCACTACTATTGCGGCACCACCGGAAGCGCCCTGGACTACACCGCCGATCAGTGGTACGAGATGCTCAACAAAGCCAATTTCATGGAAACGCTCGTGCGTGACCAGTGGAACACGCTCGCGGAGTTCGACCCGAATCATCACATCAAGCTCGTGATAGACGAATGGGGCTGCTGGCATCCCGCGGGAACCGAGATCAATAAAGACCACCTCTTCGAGCAGATGAGCACCCTCAGAGACGCCGAGGTTGCCGCTATCACCCTCGATACATTCAACCGCAATTGCGATAAGGTTGGAATGGCGAATGTAGCCCAGCTCATCAACAACCTTCACTCGCTGTTCCTCGCCGATGGACCGAAGTTCGTGGCGACGCCAAACTTCTATGTCTTCGAGATGTATAAGGTCCACCAGGGGGCGGAATGTGTAGCGGTCGATTTCGACGCGCCGTTCGCGCAGTATAAGATCGGAAACGACAACAAGACGTTCCCGAGTCTCCTCGGCTCTGCATCGATCAAGGACAAGAAGCTGCACCTTTCGGTGGTGAATACGAATGTCGGTGAAGCGATTGAAACGACGATCAACCTTGGAGCGGTTAAAGTGAAGGGCGGAACTCAGTCCGTGCTCACGGCAAAGGACATCCACGCTCACAATACATTCGAGAAGCCGAACGATGTGGTGACCGTAACCTCGCCGCTCGCCGTATCGGGAAGCGCGATCAAGCATACATTCCCGCCCGCGTCGATTACGATGCTGGAGATGGATTTGGAATAGAGGTTAAAAAGGGGTGGGATATCAAAACCCCACCCCTGCTTGATTAGTTAGAACCTGTAGCCCAGATCGAATGTAAGGTTATTCGTACCGATTCCGTTTACATCTACCGGGGTTCTATAACTGACCTCACCATACCACGATTTAGCGAAGTTGTAACCGCCGAGGACCATACCCTCGAAACCCACACCAGTGTCGCTGTTATTATAGAGCTCTTCATCGATGATCGATATACCTAACCCGGCGCCGTAGTAGAGACCGTCGTTAGTCGGATTGGCGCCTTTGCCCCATCTGAGCTTCGTGCCGAAAGTGAAGTAATTCATCGAGTTATCGAAGCCCTCGTCGGTGTTGGAGAATCGGCGGTATGCAAACAACCCCGTTATATTACCGCCCCACAGCTCACCAAAGCTCCGTTCGACTTCTATACCCCAGCCGTCGCCCATCTTATCTCTGCTGCTGCCGTTAGTAAGCCATGTAAATATCAAGGCAGCTCTCCACAACTTTTCATGTTCGGTTCGAAAAGTAGGTCCGCAGGCATTTGCAGCCACCGGTGGGCAAACGGGCACGGTGGGAGTCGGAGGCGCGGTCACCGGCTGATAAATAGGTCCGCTCGTAATTGGAGCAGTCGCCGGTGGACAGACAGGCGCATTCGGATTCGGCGCAGCCGCCGGGTTCGGAACTGCCTCCGGCTGATACGCGGGTTCGCCTGTATTTGGAGCGCTCTCAGTCGTCTGAGCATGCGCAAAAGAAGTCAGAGTCATTAAAGCAACTATTGCTACGAGAACCGGATATCTCATTGTCAACCTCCCTGCCTACTATAGTGCCCCATGTTATTTAATATCTTTCCCATTCACGAGGCGTATAAGCCAGATATGACTGATTTTGCGAAAATCGGGGCGAGGCAGAGGATCGGTCGATTTACGCATCCACGCCGCGTAAAATGCGACACCAAGAGCTATAATAACCACAGCCACAACAATAATATCCGTAAGCCTTTTCCTGGACATGCTCTCCTCCGGCTAAAGGGCAAACCGCTCGTAATATATCCTCGATTCCGACACGCCTATTTCGAGCAATATCCGAATAACCTGGCCCATCATCATCGCCGGCCCGCAGATATAATATGATTTAGCCCGCACATCGCTTCCAACCAGGCGCTCGATCTTATCACGATCAGCAAACCCTGTTTTGCCATTCCAGTCTTCATCAGGTTTGCTCAGGATGTGATTCACCTTAAAGCGCGGCTTACTCCCTGATTCCATATCTTCGATCTCATCTTTGAATATGATGTCCTTCTCGGTCCTGTTTAAATAGAGCAGGAGCACATTTACATCGGACCCCGTGTCGCGCAGGAAGCGGAGCATGCTCATAAGAGGTGTAATTCCTATTCCACCAGCAATAAAAACGAGGTCGTGTTCGTCTTGGCGCACCTTATACGAAAACCGACCGAACGGCCCCTGCAGCGCAGCGCGGTCGCCCGGCTTGGTACTGCCGATGGTGGACGTATAATCGCCGGATTCTTTTATAGTGGAAGCAAGATAACCTCGCGCGGCTGGGCTCGATGAGATGGTGAAGGGGTGTTCTTCGACAGGCGGTCCGCATTGGCGAAAGAGAGTTATAAAGTGGAACTGCCCCGGCATGTATTCGGGTATACGCATTCCTTCAGGTGGTCTGAGCTCCAGCGTCCAGACATTATGCGTTTCCTGCTTAACGCTCGCAACCGTGTATGCATAGCGCCTGGATATCCCGGGAATCACAAGCATGTGATACATATAAGCAGCCACGCCGCCGGCGATCAGCGCGGCGATCATGGCGCGCACTGTGTTTAGCTCGAGATCACCACTCTGAACAAACGCATGAATAAATGCAAGGGAGAGCACAATCCCGCCGACGATGTTATGCGTCAGCCGCCATTTCTGAAACTCGAACCGGAGCACGATGCGGAACAGGCTGATGATAAGCAGGATGATCAGGAGCACAATAGCGGTCCTGCCGATCTGAATTATCCAGGGTTGATGAGCTTTAGTTATAAGAGCCCAATCAGGGTCGGTCCAAGCCATAATCAGCGGATGGCTGATAAGCAGCAGCGTCACGAATACCGCCATCGCCTTGTGGAACCGGAACACTTCATCGAGCCCGAAAGGCCGTTCCACCCATTTGATTCGCGCTGAAACTACGAACTGCATTGCCAGGATCGTAAATCCGAGCAAGCCGAACCGTGTCGCCAGCTCGTGTGGAAACGCGTCAGTTTCGGACGGCCTCTGAAAAGCGGAGATCAGAGTCGGTGTTACGATGATTACAGCATACAATAAAACGCGGGACAGGGCAGGCCACATAACATCTTACTACCCACCGCCATAGAAGTATATGCCGCCCTGTCCGCAATGCAGTTAATTTTAATAGAGGTTAGCTGTATCCGTGTTGACACCCTTGGCGAGTGTTCTATTGTCCAGTCCCTTGACATGCCCGTCGCCAAATACGGTGTTCTGCACCCAAAGACCTTCAATAGGATGCGAAACCCAGTCCCAATACAGGATCAACTGGCGCGGGTTCTTGCATGTGCCTACCAGCTTTACCGTATTCACAGGCTTCGCCCAGAGATATATCGCGCCATTGAACAGGTAGCTCGAACCGTATACGGCATAGAAGCTGGGCTTAACATTTGTAGGCTTATAACCATGATCGCTGGGGCAGAGCCAGAGCCGGTCGCTGCTGGTATACTTCTTCATAGCCTTCTTCATGGTGAACATGTCGTTCCAGCCCGACATACCGTAAGGCGGAAGAAAGCCATTGTTATCATCCGCGTAGCGAAGGGTCGCTATACCGACTTGCTTGATCTGGTTCACGCACTGCGTTCGCCTTCCTGCTTCCATAGCGGTGGTAAAGACAGGAAAAAGGATCGCCGCCAGAATAGCGATGATCGCGATGACAACGAGCAGTTCAATTAACGTAAAGCCACTGCTGTCCGCGTTTTTCATGATACGTCCCCCCAATGCTGTGTAGCTATCTTCATTATAGGCTGCTGTCCCGCTATAAACAACAATTCAAGCTGCCTGAAAGAAAAAAATTGCATCGATTCACACTTCTGCCATACACATACAACAACCTGCCTTGCGTTACTCATCGTTACATCGTATGATAGTGCCTAAGACACATACAATTCGGGGGGGTATATTGTGATTTTCGAACTCGTTCTTGCTCTCATGATCGCATTTCTAGCTATAGCGATGCCAGTACCAGCCAAAACAGGCAGCACGATCTACACGCCCGAGCGCGTCGCTAACGCCCGGCATAATATCGAGCGTTACAAATGGGCGAGCGATATTCGCGACAGGACCGTCGCAAACGCCGATCACTTCGCCAATCAGCCCGACGATTTCCTGTGGGAGCTGGTTACCCCGCAGGATATCCCGCGCGGGATCTATGTAAACACGGAAATAGGCTGCCCTAAATGCGGAAAGGCGATCGATAAGTTCGGCAACTACCCATGGAAATGTGATGTCTTCAATATACCCTGGAAGATCACATGCCCCAACTGCGGCGAAGTCTTCCCTAAAAACGACTTCGGCAAGTTCTACGAGAGCGGCAAAGACTCGAACGGGGTCTTCCGCTACGATAAAGCCGACCGTTCTCTTCTCTACAACACCGACCATCCTGACCCCAACGATCCGCTCCACACATACGGAGTAGATGATAGCATGGGCTGGAAGGACGATAAAGGTAACGTTTACCGATTCATCGGTTATTATGGCCATTTTGGGATCTGGCATGCTGTTCATGCGGCGCTGTCCAATCTTCGCGACGCTTATATCTACACAGGCGATCCCAGATATGCCCGCAAGGCCGCGCTGATGCTTTATCGTATCGCCGAGTTCTACCCAGAAATGAACTACGATGTATGGGCGGAGCGGGGATTCAAAAACAGCGACGGCGGATCGGGAAAGGGAAAGATCTACGGCCGGATATGGGAAACATCGCTTGTGGACGGATTCGCGTTTGCTTATGATGCCGTTTATCCGGCGCTCGATGACCCGCAGCTTCTCGATTATCTTTCAAAGAAAACCGGCAGGCAGGTAACGGCAGCTGATATTCGCAAGCTCATAGAAAAGAACATCCTCCACGAAATCCACGACAGTATCTTGAACCGGAAGATCGAGGGTAACGAGGGGATGTATCAGAACACGATGACCATAGCGGCTATTACGCTCGATGAACCCGGAACAACCGACGAGTGGCTGGACTGGGTCTTCGCGAATGGCGACGTGCGCCACAACGGCAAGCTCGGCGGGAATATGGTCAATATTTTCAATGAGAAAGTCGATGAAGATGGGATGGGCGATGAGGCATCACCCAGTTATAATTCAATCTGGAGGCAGCTCTTCCGCTCGATCAATAATTATCTAAATCTTTACCCCCGCTATAACCGGCACAACATCATGGGCAATTCCAAGTTCAAGAAGATGTTCGAAGCGCCGGTACGGCTGATATGCATCGGCAAATTCGCTCCACACATAGGAGATGACGGGAACACCGGCGCTCCCGGTTTGGCAAGTATATCGGCATCCGATCTCATTTACGCCTATCGCACATTCAAAGACCCCGAATTTGCCCGGATGGCTTACATGCTGAACGGAAACAGGGCCGATGGTTTTAGAGGAGATATTTTCGACGCGGAACCTGAAGGGATCGCCGATAAAGTCGAAAAGATCGTCAAAGAACAAGGGCCTTACGTCCTTAAAACAGACAACATGGCCAGCTACGGTTGTGCGATCCTTCGCTCCGGCCAGGGTGATAACCAGCGCGCGCTCAGCCTTTATTATGGCCGCAATATGGGTCACGGCCATAAAGATACTCTCAATATCGAGCTCTTCGCTTACGGTCTCGATCTGACACCGGATCTCGGCTACCCAGAATATGCAATGTCCGACTGCGCTTCACGCTTCGAATGGACAAACAACACGATCAGCCATAATACCGTGGTCGTGGATAAGCAAAAACAGAGCGACTCTACACTGGGAACGTCGCATTTCGTGGTCGAGGGGAATGGCGCCTCCGCCGCCGAGGTTGCAGCCGACAAACCCTACCCGCAGGCTTCGCTCTACCAACGCACGGTCGCGATGGTGGATATATCGGATAAAAACTTTTACGTGGTCGATATCTTCCGCGTAAAGGGCGGTAAAGAGCATCTCTACAGCTTCCACGGCGCCGAAGGCGAAGTCGAGACCGAAGGACTCAATTTGGTTTCACAGCCCAAAGGCACGCTGGCTGGCGAAAATATCGAGCCCTACGCCGACCTCGGGTTCAAAACGGGACATTACGACAATATTACCGGCTACCAATATCTCTACGACATCCGCCGCGACTCTCACCCAGCCGATCAGCCGGCAATTACTTATAACATCGTCGATACCTGGCATGTCTTGAAACAACCCGAAGACATCCGCCTGCGGGTAAACCTTATCTCGCCGCCCGGTGAAGTAATCCTCGCGCACGGCGATCCGCCCCGCAACAAGCCAGGCAACCCGCGCAGGCTCCAATATATCCTCCTGCCGCATGAGTCGAGTAAATCTACATACGTGAGCGTGATCGAGCCTTATACCGGCTCCCGGCGCATAAGCAAAATCGAACGCAAAGACGAAGGCGACACCGTGACCCTCACGATCACCACGACTTCCGGCAGGGTGGATACAATCGTCAGCGCGCTTAAGCCGAATAAGGCAGGCAGGTTCAGCGTGATATCACAGGAAAATGGCAAGAGCGAAGTTCGGCTCAAGATACCTTAGGCATTACAAGAGATATCTCAATGTTATTACACCTAACAAAAGACATGGAGGAAACCCGTTGATCCATCATATAGACCCTTCGCCAGCTAATCTTCAAGGCGATATCTCCCGTGAGAAGCAGCCTATACTGACCATCGATCCCGGTGACACAATCATCGCCGCTACCCGTAACTGCGACTGGATGTGGGAAGTGCCACCAAGCCCTGGTGTCTACCCCAGATCGCTCAAGCGCGAGGACCGCAAGGATCCGCAGCACGATGTCGGCAACTGTCTCACCGGTCCGGTTGCAATTCGCGGAGCCATGCCCGGTCAGACGCTCGAAGTAAGCATAGACAACATGAGAGTCGCCGATTATGGTGTTTCGATGCGCGGTGGCAGCCACAAGGAGCGCTATGATAAGCTCAGCCTCCCTGACGATTTCGCCTGGCTGCACTGGTCTCTCGACCACGACACCGGCATTGCAACCAATAAATTCGGCCACAGGATCAAAATGCGGCCGTTTCTCGGCTCCATCGGCCTCGCACCCGATCTCCCCGGCTATCACACCAACATGGCTCCCTATCCCACCGGTGGAAATATGGACTGTAAAGAACTCGTCACTGGCAGCAAGCTCTATCTGCCAGTGCAGGTCGCTGATGCTCTGTTATCATTCGGTGACGGGCACGCTGTCCAGGGCGACGGCGAAGCCGGCGGCTCCTCTATCGAATGCCCGATGGAAGATGTCACCCTCACATTCCACCTCCTTGACGACATGCCCATGGCCTGGCCCGCAGCCAAAACTCCCGACGCATGGATCACATTCGGATTTGGCAAAACGGTCGACGACGCCATGTTCATCGCCCTCAGCGGCATGCTCGACCTGCTCACTGCAAAGCTCGGAATCTCCCGCATCGAGGCATCGATGATGTCGAGCCTGATTATCGACCTTCGCGTCACCCAGCTCGTAAACCCGATGGTGGGAGTTCACGCAGTCTGGCCGGATAACGCATTACTCTAATTTTCACCAACCATTTCGCTATCAATCGCTACTCACTTATTGAGGGCCCTTAAATTGAAACTCGATGAGCGAAAACTGGTGTGGAGATTCTGCGCAGGCGACCGGCAGGCGTTCGATGAGCTCTTCGATCGCTACGCGGACCGGGTGCTGGGGTTTGCGATCCATCTGACCAGATCACGAGCCGACGCCGAAGATCTCGTGCAGGAAGCATTCGTGGCTGCTTGTACCGGTTACTCCGCCTTTCAAGGCCGGTCCAGCATTCTGACATGGCTTCTTGGAATAGCGGTTAGGCGCTGGCGAGATCGATCCAGACAGCAAACACCGGAGATGGTGAGTTTTGACGAAGAACTCGATTCCGATGCGGATGTTCTGCAGTTTGAACCTAACCCGATCGAGCGACAGGTGATCGATTCCATCAGCCTTGCGGATGCGCTCGGTAAGCTCACTCCTCCGTTCCGAGAGGCGCTCCTGCTGGTGGCTTCACAGGGTTTGACCTATCGTGAAGCTGCGGAGGTAACCGGAGAGCCGGTCAGAACGGTGAAGTGGCGGGTATCACGAGCGATGCACAGCGTAAGACAATCTCTGAACGCTACAGGAATCGTGGCATGAACACTCTCGTGACTGCTACGCAGCACCTCTCGCAACCCTGCGGGCCGCTGCCGGTCAAGGACTGTCGTGTTCGCCACGAAGGAAACGAAAATGGCAAAAAACGCCATTTTCGAAGGAGGCGAATGTCATGAATTGCGGTAAGCGAAATCGCGGCTTGATCGAGCAGATGCTGATTGGCGAGATCGACCCGCTCCGCGCATTGCTGCTTCGATGTCACCTCCGCCGCTGTCCCAAATGCCGCGAGCAGTTGGAACAAACGCAGGCGATGTGGACGGGCTTTCGAGAGATAGCGTCGGAACCGGCAGATGAAAATCTCAAGCAGCGCATTGCCGCCGCCCTGCCTGTCTCCAGCGAGAGCGCTTATCGAGCCAAATTACTGGAGGCTCAACAGATGAGAAAGCGTGTAGTAGTTGTTTGTGCTTTGGTTCTTGTTCTTGCAGCGGCCGGGCTCGTAGCCGCGCAGCTCATAAAAGGAGGAACCGGGAGCGGCAGCGTGACAATTAACGGTCACAAGTGGGCGTTTACATCCACGTTCCAGGGCCGCGCAAGGGTTATGGCTCCCGACAGCCGGGTGCTGGCAACCGTAGGTCCAATGGGCAGAAATCAAGCCGAAGGCATAGTCAAGTTAATGATCGACGACAGGTATAACTTCTGCTTCGAAGGACTCGGCAAGCACGAAGTAAAAGCTCCGAACTCAGGCGAACTCCTGGGATATGTGGACATGGCTGTGGTCGACCAGAAGAAAGTGGAAGAAGAATCCGGCAGGCATGTAGTTTCCGGAATCAGAGCTACATCCGAGGGCTGCGAGGGAGTCGATAAGGCTCTTGGAATACGCTGGCAGTTCCGCGGCGCCGGGAAGGTGACCGTAAAGAACACAGCCGGCGGCATGACAGGCATGGCTTCAACCTGCCCGCCCAACGCGCCTAAGGTGCCTGATCTCACGATTCAGACAACCAGGAAAACCATTAACTACCACGGATACGGCACATTCACAGTCCCTGATGCAAGCGGCAAGACGGTTATGATCCTGATCATCGAGCCAATGCAGGCTCAGGGTTCAGGAAGAAATTAGCAAGCAGTTCCTATACCCCCAGGGCGGTGGTGAGTTCAGTGCATCACCGCCCACTCAGATTTTAATCCGCATAAACGCCGGCTTCAATCCGTCGCATGGGACCTTGATAAAAGCGCATTTGAACTTTTCACATACTGATTCCGGGATTTTAGATCCATTGAGTAGTGAGTAGTGATTAATGAAGCGCATTTGGAGTGCGCCGTGTCCGGCGCTTTATCTGCAGCTGTAATTAAGAGTGAGTCTTTCACATAGAGATAGCCGCTTGTACTGATACAGGTACCATAGAGATACCCTTTGATGGGTAGGGATCTCCGAATCCCTGCCAGACTGCGAGGTTCGGAGACCCCCCAATTGGTTCTGAGGTGGAGGAGATTGCCACCCATCACTGCTGATCAAACTACCACCGTACATGTATTCAAAATTAAGAATTTCTCCATTCCCGGATCTCCACTCTCTTCTATTCCGCAGCTATGCCGCTTTCTCCATCTCGTGTTTATAATTCCCGTAGCGGGCGGCGCTGTTGCATTGGGCGCGGAGGTAGAACGCTTTTTGAGCGGCGAGAACGTTGGATTCGTCACCTTTCCAAATCTTCATAGCCGGGTCTTGCAGGGCGC
>Ga0123519_10001344_pt1 | contig 42069 bp, 33 predicted proteins | sample YelNatPaOPRAMG02_FD_87396 | JGI IMG/M metagenome (GOLD analysis project Ga0123519, IMG submission 87396) | Hot spring microbial communities from Yellowstone National Park - Yellowstone National Park OP-RAMG-02 (version 2) | ecosystem: Environmental > Aquatic > Thermal springs > Hot (42-90C) ...
AAAAGAAGGACAAAGAGCATCGTAGCCAGGAACACTGCCACTTCCTTCATGGGGGTCATACAGTTGATTCCGGCGATCTCGCTGGTGATCAGCAGGCAAAGCCCATAGGGAGGGGTAATGAGACCGTAGGCTAACGCGACGCAGCCTACAACGGCGAAGTGCAGGGGATGTATCCCCACACTTTCTGCCAGGGGGCGGAGGAGGGGGGCAAAGATGATGATGGCGGGAACCGCATCGATAAACATCCCTACGATGAGGAACACCACCACTACCAGGATCAGCATCATAGTGGGTGAGGTGGTCAATGCCCCCACGACTTTTACGAGAAAGTTAGGAATCTTATAGTAGGAGAGAACCCACGCATAGATCGAGGCGGTACCTACGGCAAAAAGTACGATGGAGGCTAGACGTGCCGTATCGGATACTAGCTGGAGAAAAGTTTTCACCGAAACAGTGCGGAAAATGAGCATCCCGACCAGCATCGAGTAAAGCACCGCGATGAGGGAGGCCTCCGTGGGGGTTACGAGCCCTCCCACGATCCCTCCGATGATGATCACCGGCGAAAGGATGGCCAGGAAACTATCCTTCAAGGCGAGGAACACTTCCTTGATCGAGAATCGAGCTTCCCGGGGGTAGTTCCGTTTGATGGCGTAGATATAGACCACCACCATTTGTAAAAGGCCGATGAGAATCCCGGGGATGATCCCCGCCATGAAGAGTCCTGCCACGGAAACGTTCATTACTCCGCCCCACACTACCATGATGATACTGGGGGGAATGATCACTCCCATCACGGCCGAACAGGCGGTAACCGCTACGGTAAAGTTAGTATCGTACCCTTCCTTGATCATGGCGGGAATGATGACCGATCCGATTCCCGCCGCATCGGCGTTGGAACTTCCCGATATTCCTGCAAAGATCATGCTTACCAGTACGTTGATATGACCCAAGCCTCCGGGGAGGAATCCTACGATCGATTGGGCCAGACGCATCAACTGGTTCGTGATCCCGGCGCTATTCATGATGTTTGCGGCCAGGATGAAGAAAGGTATGGCAAGGAGGATGAAGGAGCCGTACTGGATCATCATCCGTTGCAGAAGCATGATGGGAGTGACCGCGGGGGTGAAGAAGAGGATCGGTATAACGGCAAAGGCAAGGGCAAAGCTCACAGGAACGCGGAGGATGATCAGTATGAGGAGGGTGGAAAACATGATCAAGAAAACTGTTCCGGCATCCATAGGGTTACGCTCCTTTTGTTTTTTTTACGAGGATGAATTCCTTAAGGAAGCTTTCCACAAGGAACAAAAGCCAGGATATCCCGGAGAGGGGAACAGATACGTACAACCATCCCAGGTTGATGCCCGTGATATCGGAGGTCTGAATCATCCCCCATTTAACGAAGTAGCTATATCCATACACGATGAACACCATCGTAACGATCAACACTACGATGTAGTACACGATCCTGAGGAAACGTTGCAAGGTAGGGTTGATTTGCCCTCCGGAGAATGTAAAAACGTCTACGAAAAAATGCTTTCCTTCCCTGACCCCTATGATAGAGCCGATAAAGATCATCCAGATAAGGGAAAAGTTGGTAACTTCCAGCGTCCAGAGGTATCGGGGGATAAAGGGAATATAACGGCCTGCAACCTGCAGGGCAACGGCAAAGATCAGGGAGAGTCCCAGGACTACAATGATCTTGTGCAGGAGCCGGGCGTAGGCTTCACAGAACTTGAAGAACATCATATCGTTTCCTATTGTTTAGTTCATAAAGATCGAAAGGCGGATAGGGACTATCCGCCTTTTTACGATTCTCGTATTTCGAACCAATCCAAACGATTAATCAATCGACTGGATTTTCTTGAAGATCTCGTAGGCACCCACTTCTTTGGCGTACTCTTCCACGACAGGCATTGCCCGTTTTCGCATTTCCGTGTTGTCGAAGGGGATCACCTTGAGACCGTATTTCTCCGTCAATTCCTTTATGATCTTCTCACCCAGAGCGACTTCGGTTTTCCTGTGGAAAGCCCCTGCTTCGGTTCCTGCTTTGATAATGGCATCCTGCAGATCTTTGGGGAAGCTCTGGAACCGTTTCTCGCTGAAGGACAGGATGCGGGTTACGATCTGGTGATTAGTCAGAATATAGTACGGAGCGACTTCATAGAATTTCATGCTCTGCAGGCCCGCTGGTTCGTTCTCCAACGCGTCCAGTACCCCTGTCTTGATGGCATTGTAGACTTCCATGTAGTCCATCGGAGTGGCTTTCAACCCCGTGGCGCTGAAGGCCTTCTGGTGGAGGGGGGAACCCTGTACCCGCATCTGAATGTTGGGGAAATCGTTGATCGTATAGGCAGGTTTCTTGCTTATGATGCTTCGGCTGCCGCCGCCGCCGTAACCGATGAACCGTACGCCCTTCTTGATCATGTTGTCTTCGATGGGTTGAAATACCTTTTGTTCCAGACACTTTTCCCAATGGGGTACGCTTTTGAAGAGGAAGGGGGCATCGATGATGGGCGCGGTTTTATCCCAGGTGGCGATCCAGGCCGGAGAAATGATGTAGAAGTCCACCGCCGTTCCCTGGATCATGAACTCGATGGAATCCTTTTCCGTACCCAGGGATCCGGAATGGTGCAGATCCACTTCGAGGGGACCCTTGTAGTATTCCTTCAGCTTGTCCCGGAAGAATACGATGGTCTGCCAGAAAACGTGACCTTCCGGCAGCATGGTACCGCCAACAAGCTTGATGGATTTTACTTCCTGCTTGGGTGCTTGAGCCTCTTTGGAACCGCCCGCCCATAGAGGCAGTACCAGTAGCGCCAGGCAAAATGCTACCAGCATGAATTTGAATGCTCGTTTCATACGGTTATTTCCTCCTCTCAAATATTAGATCGATTTAATAAAACTCTAACACGGGAGTGTGTCTTTGTCAAACGAAAAATGGGATGGAAACGTTAACGCGCTACGCTTGCCTTTTGTGATGTGGTGTACTCCTCGAGAACCAGGGGATCCAATTCGATTCCGATACCCGGTCCGTCGGGGATCGATAGTTTCCCTTCGTGGAGGGAAAAAGGTTTTCCTGCAAGGGAGTCCCGTAAAGGGTTGGGATTTCGATCGTACTCTATCACCGGTTCGTTTTCCAGCGGCACAGGAAGGGCAGTGTAGGGGAAGGGAGGAAGGGTGGCGATCACCTGGAGGGAGGCGGCCAATGCTACTGCCGAACCCCATACATGGGGAATCACGGGAATGTGAAAGGCCGAAGCCATCCCCTGGATGATACGAAACTCCGAGATCCCTCCGGAGGCGCAAAGGTCGGGTTGGGCAATGTCGACGCATCCTCGGGTAAAGAGCTCTCTGAATCCGTAGCGGGTAAACTCACACTCCCCTGCTGCGATGGGAATACTGGTTTCGGAACGCAGGAGTCTATACCCTTCGTAATCTTCTGGCGGGATCGGTTCCTCGAACCATAGGATACCGCCCATGGCCTCCATTTCCCGACAGAGTCTTTTTGCGGTGCCCACGTTGTAAGCGTGATTGGCGTCCACGAGAATCTTGATTGCAGGCCCCACTGCATCCCGGATGGCTCGCATACGTGCAAGGTCTTCGTCTAGGGGAAGAAGCCCGATTTTCACCTTCAGAATGGTAAATCCCTCCTTCACGTATCCCTTCGCTTCTTCCACCAATGCGGGAAGGTTCTTTTTGTAGTCGTACACATCTTCCCCGCGGTAGTAGTGACCGGTGGCATAGGCACGTACTTCTTCCCGGAATCTACCCCCTAAAAGGTTCGAGATGGAAAGACCCGTCACTTTTCCCACTATGTCCCAGAGGGCAATATCCACCCCGCTCAGGGCGTCGATGTACGGCCCCTTCTGCCCGAAATCTCGGGTAAGCCCATACAATCGTTCCCACAGAACGGTTCGTTGCAGGGGATCCTGCCCTAAAAGCAGGGGGGCCAGTACATGGTGGATACAGGCTGCGGGAGGCTCCGGCGGTCCATACTGGCCGCCTTCGCCCCAACCCACGATTCCCGTATCGGTTTCGATACGAACGAGCAGGCTGTTCCGTTCGGGGAAAGCGGTTTGGGAAGAATAGAACCGCTCCTTTCCCAGAGGAACTCGGAGGATGTAGGTTTCGATACGGGAAATCTTCATAGGTAGTCCTTATTTACATTACTTTACCGCCCACACGGCTTTTACGATGTCTTCCCCCCCCACTTCTTTCGCATACTCCAGAAGGACAGGGATGGCTCGTTTCTGCATCTCGGAGGTATCGAAGGGGTAGGTCTTGATCCACCCTTTGGCCTCCATTTCCTTTAACGCTTCCGCATCGGCCTTCGTCTCCGTTCGGCGATGGAAGGCCGCCGCTTCCTTACCTGCCTTCAGGATAGCCTCCTGCAGCTCCTTGGGAAGTTTCTGGAAGGTCTTTTCGCTGAAGAATAAGGGTCGTACGGTGATCACATGTCGGGTGAGAATGATGTTCGGAGCGACTTCGTAGAACTTCATCGACATGAGGGAGGCGGATTCGTTTTCCAGTCCATCCACTACACCTGTTTTGATGGCATTGTACACTTCCAGGTAGTCCATCGGTACCGGACGCATCCCTGCGGCATTGAAAATTTTGGACTGTATGGGGGCTGCCATCACGCGAAGGAGGATAGTACTGGCATCCTGCATCGTGGAGATGGGTCTGCGGAGGATCAGGTTCCGAGTTCCCCCGCCGCCGTACCCGAGGATCCGGAGTCCTTTCTTCAACAAGTCCTGTTCGATGGGTTTGAAGGCTTCACCGGAGGAGAGCACTTTTTCCCAGTGATCGAGATCCCGGTAGAGGAAGGGAGGATCCAGGAGGGAAACCCGCTTGTCCCAGGTAGCTGCCCAGGAGGGAGCGGCTATGGCGAAATCCACCGATACACCCTGGATCATGAACTCCACATAGTCCTTCTCCGTTCCCACGGCTCCGGAGTGGTGCAGATCGATTTCCAGGGGACCCTTGTAGTACTCTTTAACCTTGTCCCGGAAGAATACGAGGGTTTTCCAGAAGACGTACGTATCGGGAAGTTGGGTGGCTCCCACGAGTTTGATCGGTTTTGCTTCGGTTTTGGGAGCCTGGGCCCCTTCCTTCGCTCCGCTCCCAAAGGCAATTCCGACGATACCGATCAGGAGTAGCAGTACTCCCAATCCTTTACACAGTGATTTTTTCATTTGAACCTCCTGAGATTCAGTGTATAATTGAATCGTTCTAATGGGAGCATACGAGGAGTTACGGGTTCTGTCAATGAAAAAGGTTAAACTGAGCGAAATCGCTCTGTTGGCTGGAGTGTCACGTTCCACGGTGTCTTTAGCCCTCCGGGGTAGCCCGTTGATTGCCAGTCCAACGGCAGAACGGGTTCGGGAAGCGGCAAAGGAATTGGGATACGTATACAACCGAACGGCCGCTGCCCTAAGAAACCGAAAAACCCATACGATAGGATTGGTGGAAGCGAATTTCAAGAATCCTTTCTTTGCCGCCATGTCGGAATCGGTGGAACGGGAGATCGAGCAGAGAGGCAAAGCGCTTCTATTCGTGGATTCTGCAGAGTCCATCGAGAAACAGCGGAAAGCTCTCAAACTCATGCTGGAGCATGGAGTGGATGGGCTCCTTCTATGCCCTGTCAAGCACACAACCAAGGAAGATTTGTCCATTCTGCACCATGCGGGGATACCCTTTGTGCTGTTCAGCAGGTATATTCCAGGATTGGATGCCGACTATGTAGGAGGAGCGAACGTGCAGGGAGCCTATCAGGCTGTTCGCAGGATGATCCAGCTGGGGCATCGGAGAGTCGTCTTTGTGGGGGGGGAACCGTATACAACACCCTGGATGGATAGGGTGGAAGGATTCAGGAAGGCAGTGGAAGAAGGGGGGATAGAGCTACCCGCACCCTGGTATTTCTACTCGGAAGTCTCCGTTGCCGGGGGGGCATCCAAGGTGGATGAAGTACTCCAGTTGGAGCCCAGGGTAACGGCAGCCCTCTGCTACAGCGATACGGTAGCGTTCGGGTTCATGCTGGGGCTGGAAAGGAGGGGAATACTTCCGGGAAGGGATTTCGCAGTGGTGGGATTCGACGATCTTCCGGAATCGAAGCTGTGGCGGCCCCCCCTTGCAACTTTGGCATGTCCCCCTTCCCGGGTGGGGAGTGTGGCGATTCAGATGCTTCTCGAGCGTCTTGAGGGGGATGATAGACCTCCCCGAAGGGTGGAAATTCAGAGTATGTTGATCGAGAGGGAATCGCTTTGTCCTGTACCGAAGAGCTGAATGACAGCTTTGGAAACGCGTAGTAGAATAGGGGGAACTACCAGTGTACGAAGGATTACCGGATAGCGTAAGGGAAAAATTGAAGCTATTGAAAACGAAATATGTGCAGAGTCTTCCCCAACGGATAGAGGAGTTGTCCGCCGCATTGCATGGGGTGGAACAGTGCAGGGGATTCTGTAAGGAAACCTTTTTCGCTGCCCAGAATGCTGCCCACAAACTGGCGGGGAGTGGACAGACCTTCGGATTCACCGGCATTTCCACTACCGCTCGAAGCATCGAAGTTCTGATCGAACAGTGTTCCCAAGACCGGCGTATGCTTTCGGCCGAAGAAAAGAATAAAATAGAAATGCTGTTTCAGGAACTTACCTCCCTATCGGAACAAGCACAAGGAGAGATCCGCGCCGACACACTCTCCGACATTCAAAAAGGAAGATCCATGCAAGAGGCACACCCCGATAATCTGCCTTTCTCCAATCGAGACAAATCGATCCTGTTGTGGAAAAGCGATGCTCTCTACCTGGAGGATCTGAAGGAGCAGATCGGATTTTTTGGGTTCTCCGTGGAAATCGTAGATTCTCTCGATACCCTAAAAGAGGCTCTGGAAAAAGATTCCTCCGTCGTGCTGGTGGCAGGAATCGATTCATTGATGCACGAAGTAGGCCTGCTGGAGAAATTTGCTCATTTAAAGAGCGGTCCCTATGCGGAAAAACTGAAAATTCTATACCTGTCCGAAATGGATGAATTCAAGATCCGGTTGCTTGCGGTTCGCCATGGGGGGGACAGTTTCCTTTCCTCACCCTTCGATATTCCAAGAGTGATCGAAAAACTCGATACTCTTTTCAATGGAACGAATCAGGCTCCCTTTCATGTGATGATCGTAGACGATGATCCGGAGCAGATTTCCTACTATGCCATGGTGCTTCAGCAAGCCGGAATGGTAACCTCGGTGGTGACGGATCCAAGCAACGTAATGAAGGTGTTGGTGGAGGAGAAACCGGAACTGATCCTCATGGACATGTACATGCCCCATTGCAAAGGGGAGGAACTGGCTGCCTTGATTCGTCAGCAGGAAGCTTTCGTGGGAATCCCTATCTTGTTTTTCTCGGTCGAGAAGGATAAGGAGAAACAGATTGCTGCCCTCCGGGATGGGAGAGGGGATGAATTCATTACCAAGCCCATCAAACCAGAGCATCTGATTACCATAGTGAAAAGTCGTGCATCCCGCATCCGGGAGCTGCGCTACTTCATGGAACGAGATTCTCTCACGGGACTTCTCAATCATACGCAACTGCACATTCGATTGGTGAGCGAACTGGATCGAGCTCGGCGATTGGGCACCCAGGTTGTGTACGCCATGATCGACCTGGATCATTTCAAAAAAATCAACGACGAGTTCGGCCACCTTCTGGGAGATCATGTGCTGAAAACCCTCTCCCGTTTATTCATCGAACGCCTCCGGAAGACAGATTCTTTGGGAAGGTATGGGGGGGAAGAGTTCGGGATCGTGCTGTTCAATTCCAACCTGGAAAACGGCATGAAGGTCCTGAACGAGTTGAGGGAAAGTTTCTCCCGCATCCGCCATCGGGGCGAGGGAAAGGAGTTCTATGTCACCTTCTCCTGTGGAATCGCCGATTTTCCCCGATTCCCGCATGCGGAAGCATTGGTAGAAGCGGCAGACAAGGCGCTGTATCTGGCGAAGAACCAGGGCCGCAACCGTGTGGTACCTGCTCCCTGAGGTCTCCCTAAGCCAACTTCATCCATTTTTCCTCTTCGAGGGTCCATTCGATTCCTTTCCACCACTTCCCTTCAGGATCCATACTGGCTATGCGTAACACCTGGAACCGCACTACCCGCACGGGAATTCGGGGGAAATCCTCGAAGGGTGTAAGGGGAGCCCCTGGATCTATCTCGGAGATATAGAATCCACCCAGGTAGGGAATAGCTCGTAATCCGCTGGAGTGGGATTCGAAAGAATCCTTCGGGAAGGAACTTCGAGGGAGGGGAGTGGGACCTGCGGCAAGGATGTTTCCTGCTCGAAAAAGGGTGGAAAGCACGAAAGGTTTCCACTCTTTCAAAAGAGTGCTGGTTTTCCATTCTCCTCGGGCCTCCTCGAGGGACTGAAAACATGCCGCCGGCAAGATAGGAGGGAGGGCGTAGGAGGAGGGGTGGCGAAAGAGGGAGAAACAGGATCGTTGTATGTCCAGTAGAGTTGCTTCCTGGGTGGGAGAAAGGGAAACGCACAGAAAGAATAGTTCCTTCATAATGAGAGGGAGTGTAAATAGGATTACAAAAATCGGCAATCATGGTAGAATACACCCATGATGCAGAAGGTAGAAAAGTGGTCCACCCGGGTAGCCGAGATCCTTTCCCAATGGCCCTCCATCGAGGCCGTTACACTGGGCGAACAAGTAGGTAAGGATCTGTACGATCCCCATTTTTTTATAAGCATAGATGCGTATTATTCCGGTGTCCTACCTTCTCCGGAAGAACGGTTTGAATCCTTCAGCTTTGGAGGCGGTTTCGATTTTTCTCCCTTTGGTACGAAAGATCGGTTCCTGGTGGAAGAGCTTCCCGTGCGGATAGAATACATTCAAAAAGACCCCCTTGCCTCTCGAATCCAAGGCAAAGAAGGGTTGTTCAGTGTGCTCCGGGAAAACGGCACCTACCCATTCTACAGGATCCTCCATTCCCGTATCCTGTATTCCCGGTCTCAATGGTTCGAGCAGATCCGTTCACAATTGGAGTCGATGCCTGCTTCCTTTTTTAGCAGTCTGCGTGCTTTCTTCATCTCCCGGCTGGAACACCATTTGAACGATCTGGAAGCTGCCTCTATCCGGGGAGATACTCTTCTTTTCCTTGTGGCATCGGGCAACTTCGTACGAGCCCTATGCTCTGCCGCCTTTGCCGTAAACAGGACCTTCGAACCGTCTCTGCGAGTCTTGCAGCAAGAAGTATGGAAACTTCCCGTTCTCCCTGAAGCCTTCCATGCGAGGTTGGAAAATTTTCTTCGGATGGATCCGGAACTCACCATGCAGAGGAAGACGGAAATTGCCAGTCTCCTGGTGAAGAGTTTCCTTCATCTGGTGTAAACTGGGGTAAAAAAGAATAGGTGGATTCATGCAGCGCATCTGGACGATCCTGGGACTTGTACTCTGCTTCGGATTCGGCTGTTCCAGAGATGTTCCTGTGGAAGGTTTTCCCTTCTTTGACCAGGACGGTAAAAGAATCACCTTGTTTGTTTCTTCTCCTGAAGTCAAAGAAGGTTCTTTTCTGCTGAAACAAGGACAAAAGCGAGAGGTAAAGTTTAGCCCTCCCCTACAATTGGGAAAGGGGTCCAATAGGGTACGGTTGAAGATTGCCGATTATAGGGGCCCGATATCGATCGAATTTTTCGGTGAAAAGATAAAGTATGCAAGAGAATTGCCACCCTTTCTATCTGGGGGAGGGTATTTTACCATCGAACTGCCCTCTTCAAGGTATGAAGGTTTTCGGCTTTGGAGCGATAAAGGCAACGAGCCGCTGGCGGTGTCGTTCCAGGAAGGGCGTGTAGGGGATTTCCCTCTTTATACACGATTCGAGGGTGGGAGATTCCTCGAAATCGCTTCCTCTTTCATGCCGGAAAGTATGGATAAGACGCGCATAGTCTTCAGGTTGGAGGGAGGGAACGATCCTTCCCCTCTTAGAGGAGTGCGCTTACAGTTGGTGAACAAAGAGTCTGTTCCTTCCGCTCCTATCCGTGTCACCTTCTTTGGTTCAGGGAAAGAGCGAAAAACCCTTACCATACGTACGAGGCCCATTCCGGAGGATATAGTCTTGTATCGAGGATGGCTGGGATTTTCCCCCCTACAGGTACAGATGGAAGGACTGGATAGGCGGATTGTACTCACTGCCAGTCTCTTCAACCTACCCACACAATCCATAGACGCAGGGGGGGTAAAGGGCGAGGTCTCTTCTCCGGTATTTCCTTTCCCCCCTTCCCTTCCGCCGTTACCCGCAGATCTGGAAACTGTCCTTTCCTTCCCGCAGGATGTCTGGAGGACCAAAGAGATGGAAGTGTTTCGTTGGTCCCTCTTCCCGGAGATCCTCATTTTCGATACGAAAGACTACAATACCCAGAAAGAGTTGTTCCATAGGCTCGCTTTCTATCTGGAAAAGAAAGGGTATCGGGGGAAGCTTCATCCGGAAGAGAAAATCTGGGATCTCCACGGATACAACGCCCATAATTATCGGGGAGAGGGGTTGGCATCCTTTTTCAACGAAGCCATAAAAACGAACTTCCCTCTGAATCCTAGGGAACGTTGGCTTGCCGACTATTTAGTAGCCTACGGCATAGTGGAAAGGCGAAGCGGCACCTTCCTTCCGGGAAGGGGAGGGCTCTTGAGTATCTCCAGGGAGTCCTCCGATAGTCACCGTCGATTTCTTCTTACACACGAGGCATTCCATGGCGTGTACTACGTCTCTAAACCTTTCCAGGAGGTAGTGGCTTCCCTTTGGAAAGCACTTTCTCCGGAAGAACGCAAATACTGGTTGTACCTTCTGTCCTGGTTGCAGTACGACCCTGGAGACCCCTACCTGGTGGTGAACGAGTTTCAAGCCTACCTCCTTCAGCAACCTCCCAACCAGGCGGATCGGTACTTCAAGGAAACGATGTTGAAACGAATTTTGGAGAAGAATCCGGAGATGGAAGGGATTTTTAAAGAACTATTCGAAAAACATCCTGATATGTTCTTGAAGCCAGCGTTGCGGTTACAGGGATTTTTGGAAAAGGAGTTGGGAATAAGCTCATCCACTCTTACCACGGTGGTCCTTCATTAGTACCCCCGGATCGCCCAAGGGGCGTGAGATCTTTACCTTGCTCGGGGAAACCAGTACATTTATTTCAAATAAATCACATTCTAAACCAGGAGGACAGCAATGCAGGAATCCATGCATGCGTACATGAAAGTAGGTCTCATTCATTTCATGGCGTATCCGAACACGATGAAGGGAGAGGGGCCGATACTGGAAACGGTGAAAAAGATCGCTCAGGATGACTATTTCGACGTAATCGAAGTGACGTGGATCAAGGACCCCGAAGTGCGAAAACAGGTAAAGAAGATGCTGGACACCGCCCACATGACCGTTGCCTACGGAGGGCAGCCCAGGCTTCTAACTACTGGATTGAATATCAACGACCTGAACGAGGAGGGTCGAAAGAAAGCACTGGCCACCTTGAAGGAAGGGATCGACGAAGCCTACGAGCTGGGGGCGGTAGGGTTTGCCTTTTTGAGCGGCAAGTATGAAGAATCCCGCAGGGAAGAGGCTTTCAAGGCCCTCGTAGCATCTACGAAGGAACTCTGTGAGTATGCAAAATCCAAGGGAAACCTGAGGGTGGTGCATGAGATCTTCGATTTCGATATCGACAAGAAAAGTATCATTGGCCCTGCATTGTTAGCAAAGCGGTATGCCGAGGAGGTACGAAAGCAGTACGACAATTTCGGGCTCATGGTAGACCTGAGTCATCTTCCCCTTGTTCGGGAATCCGCAAAGGATGCCATCTATCCGATCAAGGATTACCTTGTACACGCTCACATGGGAAACTGTGTGGTAAAGAGCAAGGATCTTCCTGCCTATGGGGATCAGCATCCTAGGTTTGGATTCCCTGGAAGCGAGAACGATGTGGATCAGTTGGTGGAATACCTGCGGGTACTGAAAGAGATCGGATTCCTCAACAAACAGAATCCGCCCATCGTGAGCTTCGAGGTAAAGCCTGTGGGGGACGAGGATCCGGATCTGGTAATCGCCAACGCAAAGCGGGTATTGAACCGCGCCTGGACATTGGTGTAGTGGAAAACGATGAATGGAAATCCTGGAAAGCGGTTGATTCGTAAGGAAGATACCGTATACGAAGTCCTCACCCGGTACCCAGAACTGAAGAAGGTGTTGCAGGATCTGAGTCCCAAGTTCAAGAAGCTGGACAATCCGGTAGCCTTCAATACCGTTGCCCGGGTTACCACCCTCGAACGGGCAGCGAGAATCGGAGGAGTATACCTGAGAGAAATGCTTTACCGGTTGAATGAGGCATTGGGGTTGGGGGATGAGTATCTCTCCCTCGAAAAGGCTGCCATCGAGGATTCCCTCCGTTCGGGAGAAGCCCTGAAGAAGGTGGTGGAACTGGTGGGAAAGCGCTCCCCTGAAACGGCTCCTGCCGGGGCTCGCCCTGCCTGGGTAGAAACGGCCAGAAAGTTCCCCACGATGGATCTAAGGACACTGGCAGAGGATCCCTTCGATCGGGTGATGAAGCTGGCAGAGGGGGTAAAACCCGGGGAGGGCTTCGTTCTGGTCCAATCCTTTGAACCGATCCCCCTCCTTGCCCACCTTTCCCAGAGGGGATTCCTCCATCATACCGAACGAATCGGATCCCGAGAGTACAGGATATATCTGATCAAAGGGGTAGGGGGGCATTGACCCAAGATGAAAAAGAGCAGTCCCTAAAGGAGGCGCATGAATGGGAACCTCTTCTCAAGAACAGAATCCCGTAAAAGAAGGATTGAAGACTCTGCTGAAGCGAATTAAATCCGGGACCTCGCAAGAGGAACTGGAGAAGGCTAGGGCCGAGTTCAAGGGGCTTTTATCCAGAGCGACCCCCCTTCTGATAGCCCAGGCAGAACAGGAGTTGATTGCGGAAGGATTCACCCAGCAGGATCTAGTCTCGGCCTGCGATGTGCACCTGGAACTGTTTCGGAGTACCTTAGAGCAGAATGAAATCCAGGTACCGGAAGGGCATCCCATTGCCCGGTTTCAGGAAGATCACCGGATCATTCTGGCTTTGATGGACCAACTGCGTCGGGTAGCGGGCGATCTGAAAAAGAAGGGAAGCTTTGCGGAGGGGAGGCAGGAGCTTTCCAAATTGGACGAGTTGATCGAAAAGCTTTTAGAGGCAGAGAATCACAACGTTCGGCAGGAAAACACCCTCTTCCCTCTACTGGAGCGGCATGGGTTGGAGCAGCCTCCCGCCATCATGTGGATGGAGCATACGGAGATGAAAGAACAGAAGAAGAAGCTGAAAAAGCTCCTGGATCAACGGGAAGAGATGGATTTCGATACCTTTGCAGATCTTTTTCTGCAGAATAGTATTCTTCTTCAGGAGAAGTTCGCCAATCATACGTTAAAGGAGAAGAACATCCTGTATCAGGCTGCCTTGGAAGTTCTTACAGAGGAAGAATGGAAAGACATCAAAGAAGAGTGCGATGCCTTGGGGTATTTCAAGGGATAACCTAGAATAAAGATATACTATAACCAAAGAAGGAGAACGTATGAATTTGAAGAACTTGCCCATAGAAACGATCGAAGCCTTGCTGGATGCTCTCAATGTGGATATCTCCTTTGTCGACCATGAGGATCGGGTAGCCTACTTCAATACCCCTAAAGAGGGTAGGATCTTTCCCCGAACCAAGATGGATTTGGGCCGAAAGGTGCAGAACTGTCACCCTCCCCAGAGTGTGGACAAAGTGAATGCCATCCTGAAGGGTTTCAAAGCGGGCACCCTGGATAAGGCACCCTTCTGGATTCAGCACAAGGGAAGGTTCATCAAGATCGATTATTTTCCCGTTCGGGATAAGGATGGGAAGTATCTGGGCACTGTGGAAGTGACTCAAGACATTACGGAAGCGCGATCCCTCGAAGGGGAGAAACGGCTTCTCTAGTGAAAAAGGAGAAAGTATGGCAAAACAGATCAAAGAAGATAAAGACAAGAAAAAAGAGGAAGAAGGGTGTTGGGAAAAAGGGACCTGTGAGGAGCCCGATCTCTTCGGTCCTCTGTTCAGGATGCCGAACAAAGGGCAGTTCAAATTTTCCCTCTGGTATTTCCTGTTGACCCTGTTCATCCTCCTCATGATCAATAGCCTTTTCGTGCCTACTCCCGATTCTTTGGTAGGGTTCAGTGAGTTCAAAAAGAAGATCGAGCAGGGAGAAATTGTATCCGTTCAGCTGGGAGACAATTTCTACTATGGGTACACCGCAAAACCATCCGAGCCAGGAGCGGCTCAAAAAGTGTACCGTACGGTTCCCGTGAATGATCCGACTTTCATTCCCTTGATGGATTCCAAAGGCGTTTCCTACACAAAGATTTCCGAAAAAGGGAACGCCTTTGTCAATTTTCTCCTGACCTGGGCAGTCCCTTTCCTCATGTTCTTCTTCATCTGGAGGATCCTGTTCCAGCGGATGGGGAATCTCGGTTCCAATGTGCTGGCCCTGGGAAGAAATCGAGCTGCCATCGTAGCGGAGGGTACCACGGGAGTGTCCTTCAACGATGTAGCCGGATGTGAGGAAGCGAAGGAGGAACTGAAAGAAGTGGTAGACTTCCTGAAAAATCCCGTGAAATATACGAGTATCGGAGGAAAGATCCCCAAAGGTGTCCTACTGGTAGGTCCTCCGGGAACGGGGAAAACCCTCCTGGCCAAAGCCGTGGCAGGGGAAGCGGGAGTCCCCTTCTTCCGAATCTCCGGGTCTGACTTCGTGGAAATGTTCGTGGGAGTAGGAGCCGCACGGGTACGAGATCTATTCCGTCAGGCCCGGGAAAAGGCGCCCTGCATCATCTTCATAGACGAGTTGGATGCCATCGGGAAGAGCAGGATGAATGTTCTGGGCGGGAACGATGAACGGGAACAGACGTTGAACCAGTTGTTGGTGGAGATGGATGGGTTCGACTCTCGAACGGGAGTGATCATCCTGGCTGCCACCAACAGACCCGAGATCCTGGATCCTGCCCTATTGCGGGCCGGCAGGTTCGACCGGCAGGTCCTGGTAGATCGGCCAGACCTGGCAGGCAGAGAAGCTATCCTGAAGATCCACGTGAAGGGAGTGAAACTGGCCCCCGATGTAGATCTCCATAAAGTGGCCCGAGATACCCCCGGTTTTGTGGGAGCGGACCTGGCAAACCTGGTGAACGAGGCGGCCTTACTGGCTGTACGGAACGGAAGAACCGCCGTTACCCAAGCGGACTTCACCGAGGCTATCGAAAAGGTTATCGCGGGGTTACAGAAGAAGAACCGATTTATCAGTCCCGAACAGAAACGGATTGTGGCCTACCATGAGGCCGGGCATGCCCTGGTAGCTGCCTTTACCGAAGGGGCAGACCCTGTGCGGAAAATAACGATCGTCCCCCGGGGAATCGGGGCGTTGGGATACACTCTGCAGATTCCCACGGAGGACAAGTTCCTCATGACCGAGAAAGAGCTGTACGGTCGAATCGATACGTTGTTGGGTGGACGGGCTGCGGAAGAGATCGTCTTCGGAACAGTATCCACGGGGGCGGCGAACGATTTAGTGAAGGTGAGTGATATTGCGAAAAGGATGATCACCGAGTATGGGATGAGCCCCAAGTTCCGTAATGTTGCATTAAACCAGCGGCAACCTACCTTTCTAGGGCCTACCGCCGAAGCTCCCCAAATGTATAGGGATTATTCGGATGCCACGCAGAGCTATATCGATGAAACGATTGCTACCATCGTGAACGAGAGGTACGAGCATGTGAAAAAACTGCTGCAGGAAAAAAGGCCCCTACTGGAAAAATTGGCCAACCGTCTTTTGGAAGCCGAAACGATCGAAGAAGGAGAGTTTGCCCAGCTGACACAGATGAATTAAAAAAACGGGAAACAGATTGGTTAAAAGGCCTGCCTCCCCGGCAGGCCTTATTTTTAGAAAGGGGTTATTCGAGTTTAGTTACCTTGAAATCGTCGAATTGCATAGCGAGCTTGTTCGTTCGGAAGCTTACGTACGCCCCTTTCAACAGTTTGGGATCCAGGTAGAAGTAATAGTAGTAGCCTTCCTCCATGGGATCGTACACCCGGATTTCTCCCGTATTCGTATCCACCCGCATTTTGACAGGCAGTGTGTATTGGAGGTAGTTCAGGTTCTGAAGCACTACGTCCCTCGGGTAGATTTCGATGCTGGAGTTGGGCATCAGCTCCATCTTGATGTTGGAAGTGCTCTGATACACTTGAGCTCGCAATCCGTAGTGGGGAGAACTGGGGGGTACCGTATCGTCGTAGTTGATCCAGAGGAGGTAAGATTTCCCATTTCCCCATGCCTTACCGGGGGCCGGTTTGTCCACTCCTATGTGGATTCCGAATCCTCCGTGGTAGGGACCGGATACATAGGCCTTTTTGTCAGCATACCCTCCATCGATGTATTTCGCGGTGAACTCCAACAGGTACACCCCAGACTGGGGAAGAGGACGGTCGATCCTAGCCATTCCCGCCTGAATGTCGGACTGTACCAGTGCACCGTTTGCATTCCATGTACCGTATGCAGGCTTCCAGTCTCCCAGTTTGTTAAAATCATCCTGGGCAATAACCGTCTGGGCGAAAATGGGTGCCCCAACTACTGCCCCCATTAAAAACAAGCAGAGTACGAGGTTCTTCATTGTACATCCTCCTCAAAGTAGTTAGATTATGCCGTATCCCGCAAACGGGATTACCTTCTATGATAAAACCGTTTTCGCAACTTCTCAAGATATTTTTTGCGAATTTCTACTGATCTGCATAGGGAAGGATCTCGGGATGTTTGAATTCAAGGGTAATTCCCGCCAGGCGAAACAGTTCTTCCGATTCTCCCCCCGCGTGGTACCGGTACTCGCATACTACTCGACGAATCCCGCAGTTGATGATCAGCATGGCGCAGGTACGGCAGGGGGTCATCTTGCAGTAGAGGGTGCCACCGTTTAGAGAGATCCCGTACTTTGCGGCCTGGCAGATGGCATTCTGTTCCGCGTGGACGGTGCGGACACAATGCTGAGTGATACGGCCGTCCTCATGGATCATTTTTTTCATCTGATGACCCACCTCATCGCAATGGGGAAGGCCTGTAGGAGATCCCACATAACCGGTAACCAGGATGGCCTTGTCTCGCACGATTACGCAGCCACTCCGACCTCGGTCGCAGGTGGCCCGTTCGGCAACCGCCCGGGCAATTCCCAGGAAGTAGTCATCCCAGGAAGGGCGGACACGGAGGGGGGGTGAAAGTTTACGAAGAACCTCGGGTAGGGAAAGTCCCACTTCCTCATGCGCCAGGATAAGGGGTAGGTGGGGAATCGAGGAGTCAATGGGGAGGCCCATGATCAGCCCTTTCCCCCTTCCGACAGGCCCGAGAAGATGGTAGGTGGGAAGGTCCAAAAGGCGAGAAACGGTTCGCTCTTCCCATCGCTTCCCCCAGAATAGGATAAATTGAACCTGCCTCCCGATGGTTTCCACTAGCGTTGCATTCCGAAAGAGGAGAGAGTCTTCTGAAAGAACGGGGATACAGGCGGTTTTCCCCTCCTGGAGGGCTTGCTGCAGATTGCTAGAGAAAGAATCCGAGGCCAGGCGGTAGTCCCTCGAGCCCTCCCCTGTATGTAACCCCTCGGTAGATGGCGGGTCGATCCATTTCACCATCTCTTTTTCCAGATCCCAGCTTTCGCTAGGCCCATCCACGATGATCAATCCTCGGCAACCTTTTTTACTCCAGGGTGCGAGAGGATTCTGACTGTTTTGAAAGGAATGGGATTCGAGGGAAGGGCTGAGAGTGTGTTGGAGTTCCCGTAACAAATGATCCTCCCCCCAGAACAGGAAGCGTTTTCCCAATTCGGAAAGCATAGGTACTAGTTTGAGGAAGGTTTGCAGATTTTCCGGCGTTGTCTTGAGGAGGTATCGAGTATCTGCGGAAAGACTCAACAAGGTTCCTAGCGCTTTGTCCGGTTCTGCAGGAAGATTTAGTATCGTGAAAGGGAAATCCGTGGCTTGTAGTGGAACATCCAGGGGAATAGAAGAGGAATTGTCGTTCTCCGGGGCCTGGAAATTTGCCGATGCCCTGTCTGCATCCTCCCTGGAAAGAGTAACCGCTATCGAAAGGTGAAAAGGCCCCACGAGAGTCTGGATGTACTGCAGTACTGCGGCCACCGGGGAGGAGCCTAATGCAAGAAGCCGAGTTTTAACCAGTACACAGATCCTGCGATCCCTAGTACCCGGGGTTCGGGAATGGATGGATTCCTCCAGAAAGTCGGAAGAGAGGGTTTCCGGTATGGGAAGCCCCGGATCGAGGAAGAGAAACACGAGGGGTGATGGATCTTCCAGGGCCATGGGCAACTCCTTCAAGTGCCGGACAACCATACAATCGAAGAAACCATGTTCGCTTGGTGGAGTGTTGTCGATAACGAGAATTTTTGCAGGATACATGGGGAGAAGTATATGTCTACTCTTTTCCTCTGTGTAGGGGGTACCCCCTTTGCTTTACCTAAATCGATTTTTGCGTTACAGTTCCTTTCCATGAATCCCTTCAGTATTACCCGGCTGCCGGAACTGCACTTCGGAGCGGGCGGTGTGCGCCAGTTGCCCCGGCTCCTGCAGGACCGCGCGGTGCACAGGATTGCCTTGATCCTGGGAGGAAAGTCTTTCAAACAGAGTAACGCATACGATCGGTTGATCGAGGATCTCAAGAGTTCCCACATCGGTTATAGGGAGTTCTCCGTAACAGGGGAACCTTCCCCCGATTCGGTAGATTCCATCGTAGCCGAACTCAAAAAGGAACGGGATGGATTCCCCGTGGATGGGGTAGTTGCCATCGGCGGGGGGAGTGTGATCGATACGGGAAAGGCAGTGGCTGCCCTTTATACTATGGAAGGCTCCGTACAGGACTACCTGGAAGGTGTGGGGACCAGGAAACCTGTGGGAACCCGTCTGGCCCTCATTGCGGTGCCCACCACCGCGGGGACAGGGGCCGAAGCTACGAAAAACGCGGTGATCAGCCGCATCGGACTTTCGGGTTTCAAAAAATCCCTCCGTCATGATCGATACGTACCTGATGTAGCCCTGGTGGATCCTGAATTGACCATTCCCTGTCCCCCCGAAATTACCGCTGCCTCCGGTTTGGATGCGATTACCCAGCTCCTGGAAGCCTATACCTGTACCAGGGCAAATCCTTTCACCGATGGACTGGCACTGAAGGCCCTCGAATTGGCGGGGAAGGGATTCCTGCTTGCCTATAGGGATGGCAGGAACCTGGAAGCGAGGTCCCAGATGGCCTACGCAGCGTATGTCTCGGGGGTATGTCTAGCTCAAGCGGGGCTAGGGGTAGTTCACGGCATCGCTTCTCCGCTGGGTGGCATGTTTCCCATCCCCCATGGGGTGGTGTGTGGAACCCTTCTAGTTTCCGCAACCCGGTTTACCGTTGCCAAGGCCATGCGGATAGACGATCCCTCGGAGGACTCCTGCCTAAAACGGTACGCTCGGGCTGGGATGGCCTTAAGCGGGAAGGATGCCGGAAGCGATAACGGGAATGCCGCTCTTTTGATCAAGACACTGGAACGGTTCAGCACGGAGACGGGCATGCCTCCCCTTCGGGAGTTGGGACTGAAAGAATCGGACTTGAGCATCATTGCCGCGAAAACCGATGCGAAGTATCACCCCATACCGCTCACCGTTCAGGACGTGGAAACAATTCTAAAGGATAGGTACTGATGCATCCCACCGTTATTGCCATCCTTTCCCTTGTCTTCTGCGCTACCCTGTGGAGTCTGGGGGGGCTTTTCATCAAGTTGGTGGATTGGACCCCCCTGGGGATCGCGGGGGCCCGGAGTCTATTAGGGGGGCTTACGATACTTGCATTCGTCCGAAAGCCGAAAATTACCTTTTCGGCTCCCCAGATCCTCGCTGCCCTCTGTAATGCGGGAACCATGATTCTATTCGTGTATGCCAACAAGCTTACCACTTCGGCCAATGCCATCCTTCTCCAGTATGGAGCCCCCCTCTATGTAGCCCTTTTCGCCTGGATCCTACTGGGAGAACGTCCTCGGTGGGAGCATTGGATAGGGCTCGTGCTTATCCTGGGGGGCATGACTCTCTTTTTCCGGGAAAAAGTCTCTCCCGGTAACTCCCTGGGGAACCTATTGGCTATCCTCAGCGGATTCACCTTTGCCTTCTATGCCATCTTCATGCGGATGCAGAAATCGGGTTCTCCTGTGGAATCGATCCTCCTCGCTCACCTCTTGGTGTTTCTCTTTTCCCTTCCCTCGATACTTGCCATGCCTCCTAGGCTTTCAGGAACCGGATGGGTTTCGCTTTCGGTATTGGGAATCTTCCAGATCGGTCTATCCTCCGTATTGTTTGCCCGAGGCATCAAGGGAATCACCACCCTTCAAGCGATGCTCATTACCACTCTGGAACCTATCTTGAATCCTCTTTGGGTATTCCTCGTACTTGGGGAAACACCCACTCGGAATGCCCTTTTGGGGGGAAGCATGATCCTGTTGGCAGTGACCCTTTCCTCCCTCGTGTCGGCCTATCGGATCCGGAGAACCTGATGATCCTTGTGGTATGCCTGAACCCGACCCTGCAGAAGACTCTCCTCTTTTCCTCGTTACGGGAGGGAGAGGTGAACCGAACATCCACTTACTATCTCGATGCATCGGGCAAAGGAGTGAATGTGGCACGGATACTGGGACAGTTGGGTGTCCCGGCCATACACTTGACCCATGCGGGCGGGGTATTCCGCGAGCTGTTCCTCACCCTGGCAGAGAAGGATGGCCTACAAGTTTTGGCCCCTGATTCCGGCTCTGAGGTTCGTTTCTGCACCACTCTCTTGAATCGGAAAAAGGGTACCACTACCGAGCTGGTCGAAGAATCGGAACCTGTGGAACCTGCCACAGAGAAAGAGGTTCGAAAGGCTTTTCAAACCCTCCTAGGCCGAGTCCAGTGCCTGGTGATCAGTGGCACTAGAGCACCGGGATACGGGGATACCCTCTACGCAGAGTTCGTGCGTGATGCAAAAGAAGCGGGAAAACGGGTAGTGCTGGACATCCGGGGTCTAGACCTCCTCTCCTGCCTGCCCTTTAGACCCGATGTGGTGAAGACGAACCTAGCGGAGTTTGCCGGGACCTTCCTAGAGGTGTCCCCTGGGGGAGAACAGATTCGGGATGAGTGGGTTCTGCAGAGCGTGGACGAAGAGTTCCGGCGCCTCGCCAGGGAGTTCGGAGTGGTTTCCATTACCACCAACGGCAAGGAGGACACTCTCTATTACAACAAGGGTCAGGTAATGAGGATGCCGGTGACTTCGAAGGCTTCCGAAAAAAGCATCACCGGGGAGGAGAATACGCTACCCGTACTGAACACAACGGGATGCGGGGACGCTTTCCTGGCCGGTTTCCTGAAAGCCTGGGGAAAGGAAGGCTTCCCCGAACCTTCCTCATTAGCATTCCAGGCAGGGATAGAGAGGTATATCGAGGAGGCCCATCGAGTGGCCTTCCTCAATGCGGTGAACATCCGGCCGGGTCGTATCTTGTAGGAATACATAAACCGGCCACCCGCCGAAAAATGTTACTCTTTTGGCTCTTTCTTGCCTTTGCTGTTCTTGTCCTCTTTGGCTCTGTCTCCCTTTGCGTTTGCCCTCTTCCCCCTGGGTTTTACAGGCTTTGCCTCCAGGAGGAGGGTCTTGGTAGGCATATTGCACACCTCGTCGGGACCGAAGTACTGGATCGCCCCCGGGCAGAGGTAGGAGGTGGTGAGTGCCCACTTGTCCCGTTTGGCGGCGAAGGTCTTGAAGGGCTTCCCTTTTAGATCCACAAGGGCTTTCTTGATTACCGGCTTTTCCTTGCCATGTCTCCGTTCGAGGTTCATCATCATGGTCAACGGAATTCCCCCCGCTACCCAATCGGCAGCTGGCCTTGCCAGGTTCCGAATGGAGGAGATGTATCCGGAAAGACCGTTCGCGATAAGGAGGAAAGCGGTAAACCCTAGGGAGTAGCAGTAATCGGCATCGAAGTTGGAGGGAAAGGCGGATCTTCCCTCGTATCCCAGGAAATGACTCTGATAGCTGAAACTTCCCTTATAGGAGCCTGCAGCCTTCATCTCTTTCAACCGGGCCTCTACAAGGGTAATGAGAAGCTTCTCTGTCTCGATCCGGGATACCTGAACGTTCCCATGGGGATCCCGGTCCATCAAGAGCTGGGACTGGATCTCCCGGGGGAGGGAGGTAAAGACAGTGAGGGATTCGCCGGAGAGTTCCCTGGTCATGAACTCGATCTGGGGCTGCCCCGATTCGAGGGAAGAGAACTCGGCATTCTTGTGTGCCAGGATGTCGTTGATCTCGGAAATGAGTTTCTTCATCTCGGGGATGAACTCAATCAGCCCTTCGGGAACTAGCACAATCCCAAAGTTTTCACCTTTTTCTGCCCGTTGGGCGATGATGGAGCAGATGTACTCCACTACATCCTTCAATGTCTGGTTCTTCGCTTCCACCTCTTCCGAGATGAGGGCGATGTTCGGTTGGGTTTGCAGGGCGCATTCCAGACAGATGTGACTGGCAGCCCGCCCCATCAGTTTGATGAAATGCCAGTACTTTTTGGCGGAATTGGCATCCCGGGCGATATTGCCGATTAGCTCCGAATAGGTTTTCACTGCCGTATCGAACCCGAAGGAGGCTTCCACATACTCGTTTTTCAAATCACCGTCGATGGTTTTCGGCACGCCGATCACCTGGATGGGCTCACCCTTTTCCCTGAAGTACTCTGCAAGGACGGCAGCGTTGGTGTTGGAATCGTCGCCCCCGATAATCACGATGGCCTTGAGCTTCCGTTTCTTTGCGGTAGCGAGGGTGGCGGCGAACTGTTCCTCCGTTTCGATTTTCGTTCGGCCAGAACCGATGATGTCGAAGCCTCCCGTGTTACGGTACTGGTCGATCAGTTTTGCCGTGATCTCGATAGCCTTGTCTTTGATGATCCCCGAAGGGCCTCCGAGGAAGCCGATAAGTTTGGATCCTGGATTCCCTTTCTTGAGACCATCGAACAGACCGGCAATCACATTGTGCCCTCCGGGGGCTTGACCACCGGAAAGAATGACCCCCACGTTGATCTTTTCAGAGGCCTTGGGGTTCTTTCCGGGCACGAGGGTGGCGATGGGTTGTCCATAGGTGTGCTTGAAGATCGCCTTCAATTCTTTGCGATCCGTGAGGGCTTCGGTGGGCTTCCCTAACTCAACCGTAAGGGAAGATACCGATTTCTTCAATAGGGGCGGTACCTTTGGCTTGTATGCGTACCGTGCTTGTTGAAGGGGTGAAATTTCCATTTCGATTTCTCCTTCTCATTGAGATCTTTCCTAGGTATCTTATAGAAGAATTCGCCCTTGTTTCAAGGAGTGGGGAAACAGGGTTTTTATTGGGTGTACCTTGGGTGACAAACTGCTGTCTTTTCAGTAGGATAGCGAAGGGGACAGAACGAGGGGCCATGGAAACGAAAGGAATCTCTCAATTTTCAGGGGTATGGGCAGGTGGATTGGGAGGGTTGGCCTTTGTCACTACCTTCCTGTGGGGAGGATCCTTCGTATTTGCCCTGGGGGCGGCTTTCGGGGTTTTCCTCGTTTCCTGGTTCCTCCTTTCTCCGAAAAAGAAAGAAGAACAGGGGGCTTCTTCCCTTTCCGCCGAGTTACAGAAGGAAATCCTTTCTATGGGAAAACAGAACGTGCAGGAACTGGCCCTTTGGATTGCTCGGATTCGGGATCCCAGTGTTCGAATACAAGGAGAAAGGATTCTCACCCTCGCTCGCAAGATCCTCCAGGAAGTGGAGAAGGATCCCAAGGATATTCCTCTGGCCAAGTCTTTCCTCAACTACCATGTACGGGCGGTGGCCAAGATCATCCGGCAGTATGTGGAATTGTCGGAAAAGTCCCTACAGGGAAACACCTTCCGGGACACCTTGCATCGGGTGGAAGATAGTCTACAGCAGATTGCCAAGGCCTTCGAAGGACAGTACGAACGATTGTTGGCAAACGATGTATTGGACCTGGATGTAGAACTGAGGGTGTTGGAACAAACGATCCAGATGGAAACAGAACTAAAGAAGGGAGGAACCCATGAGTGACAGCGCACTGGAGTTGGCAGTATTGGATCCCCGGGATCTGGAAAAGGCCCGTGAGGAGGCTTCCAAAATCGATATCCGGAACTCCCAGACGGTGCTTCAGTTCGGAGTGGGGGCTCAGCAGAAGATAGCCAGCTTTGCCGATTCCGTACTGTCGGAAATACGGAACAAGGACGCAGGAGAGGCGGGTACGATTCTCTCCAACCTGCTGGAAAAGATCAAGGAATTGGATGTGGGGAGCCTGACCAAGGAAAAATCTTTCTGGCAGCGTATCCCCGGTGTGGGAAACTTCGTGAGTTCCGTTCGTAGATTCGTTACCCGGTACGAGAAGGTTTCCTCCCAGATCGAACGGATCCTCCTGGAGCTGGAAACCGCCCAGCGAAACTTGCTGAAGGATATCGTCCTGCTGGATGAATTGTACAACCGGAACCAGGAGTACCTGAAAGAGCTGGATATCCTTCTCGCGGCAGGGAAACTCAAGGTGGAAGAGCTGCGGAGTACACTTCTCCCGGAACTGCGAAATAGGGCGGAAACCACGAAGGACCCTGCGGATGCCCAGCGGTTCCAGGATGCCAGTGCCCTGGTAGAACGGTTCGAAAAGAAACTCCACGACCTGAAGTTGAGCCGGATGGTGTCCCTCCAGATGGCCCCCCAGATCCGTTTGATCCAAAACAACAACCAGGTATTGGTAGAGAAGATCCAGAGTTCTATCCTGACGACCCTTCCCCTGTGGAAGAACCAGATCGTTCTGGCGGTAAGTCTGTTCCGTCAGAAGAAAGCCCTGGAACTGCAGAAAGAGGTTACCCAAACCACCAACACCTTGCTGAAACAGAACGCGGCTTTGTTGAAAGATGGGAGCCTGGGGGTGGCAGAGGAAGCGGAACGGGGAATCGTGGAGCTGGAAACCCTCAAACAGGTGAATAACGATCTCATCACTACCCTGGAAGAAACCCTCAGGATCCAACGGGAGGGAAGGGAGAAACGCGCCCAAGCAGAGAAAGAGTTGCAGAAACTGGAAACTGAATTAAAAGAGCGACTGCTGGCAGCGGGGAAGTAAGGTTTGGGGAAGTAGGGCTCAGAGAAATAAGATAGCGCTTATTAAATTAAGGGAAAAGCGGGGTTGTCCCCTCCCACGGCGATGATCCCTTCCCCTAGTAGCCTCTAGGTTTTCGGGGCATTAAGTTCCTCTTCCAGTTTAGAAAGCACTTCGGAGGGCGAGGATTCGGCGTTTCGCAGATCCATTGTAACGATTCTTTCAACCCCATACCCTCCGCTTGTAAGGGCTTGCTGGATACGATGCAGAGGAATCTCCGATACTTCCAGGTCGGTATTGGGAAGCAGGATGTAGAGTGTTTCCTTCGAGCGAATCCCACTTCTGTCAGTCAATCGGAGCTGATTCCGTACCAGGCGATCCGCTGACTCCAGGTAGTTCAACGTTTCGAGAATCGAGGAAGACTGGGTGGGGGAACTCAAACGAATCAATGCCAGGGTACAGGGATCCTTGTACCGGCGAACCGTTTCCCACAGAGGCTTCAAGTGTTCCCAGATCTGTTCCCGATAGTGTAGAGAAACATAGTCTGGCTGTGATAGATTCCTCAACACATAGAAGAAAAGCTTTTTAGTAAGATACCCATATCCCAAGGCTCCGATGAACACGACTGCCAGGGGGAGTACCAGGATCTTGGAAAGGATGGCTAGACTCGGGGCACCCATCAGTAGAAGAAAGGCAGAGAAGAACCAGACTAGAAACATTAGGACGTAGTAGAGGGGGATTCCACCGGCAATACGGTATCGCTTTAAGAGGGTGAGTTCAAAACGAAGCACGAATCCTATGATGAGGGTGGAACAGAGGAGAAGTAGGATGGCTCCTATCCGATAGATAGGTGCAGCAGTAGGGAATAGTAGGTACGAGAGAAGCCCTACCGCAAGGGATGCCCCTGCGGTAGTGATACATCCTGCCCAGAAGAGCTTGCCCCCCTCACTATGGGAGAGGAGGATTTCATTCCTTCGTTGGGTTGATATTGCTTCCATCCTTTCACTGTAGGATGGAAGCAACACAAAGTCAATGCGAAATACTCAGTATTTGGCGTCGGCGTACTCTACCCACCCCCCCGCTTCCACAAGAGTTTTATCGAAGGGGTTAAGTCGATAGGGATAGGTTCTCTTTACCTTGCCGCTTGTAAAAGTCAAGCGATCGTGCGGGAAATCCACTTCCACCTGGGTTGCGCCTTTACCGAAGGTACGAAACAGTTCCTCGATGATTTCACCTGGTAGTTCTACCGCCAGCATTCCGCAGTTGAACATGTTCTGTCTGAATATCCGGGCAAAGTTCTCTGCCACCACGATATGGATTCCGTTTACTTCCAGCGCCCAGGGGGCATGTTCGCGGGATGACCCACAGCCGAAGTTCTTCCGGCTAACGATGGCAGCTTTCCCTGCTAGATCGCGGGCAGGGTCGAATCCTTCCAGCTTCAGATCTTCCAACAGGTGAGGCTTCAATGCTTCCTTGGAGATTTCCGTCAGATACCTAGCAGGAATGATTTCGTCGGTATTGATATCGGAACGATCGAGGAACAGTACATTTCCACCGAAAGGTTTCATGGGAGCCTCCTATTTTGCATACAGGGGTGAGTTGGTAATGACACCGGCAACGGCGGTGGCTGCTGCAGTGGCAGGACTCATCAGGTGGATCATACCCCCTTTACCCATCCGGCCGTTGAAATTCCGGTTCGTGGTGGACGCGCATACTTCCCCGGGAGCCAGTACCCCATTGGACATTCCCAAACAGGCACCGCAGGTAGGGTTGGTGACGCAGAACCCTGCTTCCAGGAAGATCGTGAGGATTCCCGACTCGAGGGCCCTCCGGTATACCTCGGGAGTGGCAGGAGCGAGGATCCCCCGTACCTGGGGATGGATCTTCTTCCCCTTCAGAACAGTAGCTGCTACCTCGAGGTCCTCAAAACGGCCATTCGTACAGGATCCGATGTACACCTGATCTACCCTGGTGCCTTCCATCTCGCGTACAGGTTTTACCTGGTCAGGTTTGTACCCAAAGGTAACGAGGGGTTCCAGAGTGCTGACATCGAAATCGATCACTTTTTCATACTCTGCATCGGGATCCGATTTCCATCGAGAGTAATCCGCCAGGGCTTGGCTCCTGGAAGCGTATTCCCCTCGGATGAAGGGCCAGAGATACTCTACCGTCCGTTCGTCGGGTTGGCAGATCCCGCTGGTAGCACCCGCTTCCACAGCCATATTGCAGAGGGTCATCCGTGATTCCATGGACATGGCATCGATCACGGGGCCGTGAAACTCGATCACTCTGTCCGTAGCGCCGTTCACCCCAATTTTCCCGATGATTCCGAGAATGATGTCCTTGGCAAACACACCCGCGGGGGGCTTGCCAACCACATTGATCCGTAGGGTTTTCGGAGTTCGGAAGGCGCAGACCCCTTTCAGGATTCCTACCTCCAGGTCCGTGGTTCCCACCCCGGCGGCGAAGGCTCCGAAGGCCCCATGGGTGCAGGTATGGGAATCCCCCATGATTACGGTAAAACCAGGCCGAACGAACCCTTTTTCTGGGAACAGCGCATGGCAGACTCCATTCGCTCCGATGTCGAAGAAATCCTTGATGCCGTGTCTCCGTGCCCAATCCCGTAGGATTTTTCCCTGCAGCGCCGTCTTTTCATCCTTTGCAGGGGAAACATGATCGATCACCGCTTTGATCTTGTCGGGATCGAACACCCGATCCTTCCCCCTTCGGACAAGGTCGTCGATCGCAGTGGGGGTGGTGATCTCGTGACAGAACACCCTGTCCAATCGTAGAACCCTCACATCGGGGAAAGGTCTATCCACCTCGTGGCTGTCGAAGATCTTTTCTGCGATTGTTTTACCCATACATCCTCCCTATGTTTGTGTTTTCCAGAGGAGACACCCTTCCGGGTTTCCCCTAAGATCGTTCCATCTATCCCTTCTACAAGCTATCCCTCGGCGAAGAAATTCAATTTGGGGGGGCTCATCACCCATATAGCCCGGGCCCTTGCCCTCGAGTGATTGATGAGAGTGTGGGGGATGGTAGAGTCAAAGGAAATGCTATCCCCCGCTTGCAAGTGATAGGAAGTGCCCCCATAGAGGAGTTCCACCTCCCCCTCTAGGAGGATCCCCACTTCTTTCCCGCGGTGTCCATACTGGGAACTGCCTTTCCGGCATCCCGGGGCAATTTCTAGAAGTACCACCTCTACAGCGGTATCCCTCTCTCCGTCGACGAGGCGTGAAAGTTGTTCGTACACCACCCCCTCTTTTTCCAGACGGCTCCGGTTGTCCTTCCTCAGTACGGAAACAGTCCGTTGTTGCCTGTAGTCCTTGAACAAGTGTTCCATGTCCACACCGAGAGCGTCCGCAATGCGAATCAGGGTGTCTATCGAGGGGGAAACTTTGTTGCGTTCGATCTGGGAAAGGAGGCTTTCGCTGATCCCGACAGAGGATGCCACACTTTTCAAGGTGAGCTTCTGCATTTCCCGCAAAGCCCGGATCCTTTCACCGTAGGTCTTTCCGCCATCCTTAAGCATAATTAAATTAAATTTAGTATAGATTAAGTACGATTGCTCGTCAACAGAATAATTTGATAATTTTGTTACGATTGAGGGTTGATTTATTCTCCGATTTATTGTATGTATACTATATATGGATTCTTTGGATTGCTGCTCAGATGAAAGAATCGAAGAATGTTCCCAAAAACTGAAGGTATGCGGGCACCCCATCCGGCTTAAGCTTTTATGCCTGATAGCTCGGGAGGAAGAACCCTGTGTGTCCGAATTATGGACCTGTTTGAAACAACCCCAACCAGTGATTTCCCAACATCTGGCGGTACTGAAGGAGAAAGGAATCGTACAATCCCATGTGCAGGGGAACAGAAGGATCTATAGAATCGTGGACCCCTTCGTGGAAAGGATCATCCGTTCCCTCATGCCCAAAGAGAGTGCATGAACGAACTGTCCAACCTGGAGTTTTCTCTTGGGTCATTCCGTACGATAGTTTCATTTTCAAAGGATTTCCCTGCCATCCCTCGGGAGCGTTCGTGCCTTGTGGTAGAGGACGAACATACGGCTGGACTGTTCCCTCAGCCTGAGTCGCGGCGGGTGATTGTTCCCGCGGGAGAGGAGGGAAAAAGCTGGAACACCATCGAACGGATACTGGACCATGCGCTGAACCGCGGCCTGGATCGAGGGTCCCTGTTCGTAGGGATCGGAGGGGGAGTGGTATGCGATGTCACTGCCTTTGCCGCTTCCATCTACATGCGGGGTGCCAAACTCCACCTGATTCCTACTACCTTACTGGCGATGGTGGATGCTTCATTTGGGGGAAAGACGGCCATCAATTTTCGGGGATGGAAGAACATGGTGGGCACCTTCTATCCGGCCGAACGAATCTGGATCTATCCAAACGCGCTCCGTACACTGCCGGAGAGGGAACTGCGGTCGGGGATGGCAGAGGTGATCAAGGCTGCCATGCTACAGGATGGGGAACTGTTCCGCCTCCTCGAAACGATTGGAGAACAGAGAGAACCCTTACATGGACTTTCCCTAAACATGTATGAACAACTCATCCGGCGATCTCTCCAGGTAAAGGCCTTCTACGTTACGAGAGATTTGAGGGAACAGGAACTTCGGACCCATCTGAATCTGGGGCACACCTTTGCCCATGGGCTGGAGGCGGCTACCCACTTCAAGGAATATACCCACGGGGAAGCGGTGGCCTGGGGGTTGTACCGGGCGATGGATGTGGGGGTATTGATGGGGCTTACCGATCCTTCCTATGCGGAACGGGTAAGAACACTTTTAACCAGGTTCGGCTATGAAGAACAGGTTTCGGGTGTGGATCCGGAAGGAATTTTTCAGGCGATGCAGAAAGACAAAAAGAAACAAAGAACCCTACGGTTCGTCCTCCAGCGAGCTCTGGGAGATACTCTGCTCACTCCCCTCGATCCAGCCCTGGTGAAAGAGGTCATCGCTCGAGGTGTGGCGTGATCCCTCAAGTATCCAGCACCGAACTGAGGATTCGATAGGCTCGGTTTACCTTGTCACGCAGGGCGATTCCCTCCGTTCCCACTTCCTTTTCCGTTCCCAGCTCGTCGATGAGGGTTTCCAGACTGGCTAGGCTCGTTTCCAGAGCGGTGAAGAAGGAGAGGGAAGGTTTGTACCAGTAGACTCCCTTTTGATCTGTATGGAGTCCTAAAAACCCGTACCTTTTGCCTGCCTTCTTTACCTTGCAAATCCGGAGAAGATTCACGAGACTCTCCACCAGTTTTCCTCTACCTTCCCCGCTGTTATACGTGTCCCGTGGGAGAGGTCCGTTCCAGGAGGGAAGGGAGACATCGAGGAAGCGGGCGATCTTGAGAATGTTGGGGACTCTCTCTCCCACCGCTAGATCCATTCCGTCCATCACGATCTTCCCCCGCAAGTTCAGGTAGGGACCAGGGATCTGGAGTCCTTCTTTTCTCACCAACTCCCTCAGATCCTCCCAGGGGAAAAGGGCGATTTTCTTCTTCCCTTTGAACGGCTTCAGTTCGAAGATCTTTTTCCCTATGCTGATCTGCCAGGTGGTATCCCGGCGAGGAACCTTCTCTCTTGCGGCCTCTACCTTTTCCTTAGCTTTTTCTGCTTTCAAGCCTTCGGCGAGTAGGGGGGATATTTCCTGTAGCCAGGTTTTCTCCAGGGGCGAAACGGATCTTGCGTACATTCGGGAAGTGCGCACGATCTCACCCGCCACGATATAGCGAGGTGTTTCTTTATACATCCCCGAACTGGGGTGTATGAGGATCCGCTCGGCCGTGAGGCTACGGTAGCCGTCCCGGCCGGACCGTATACAGACAAATTGTATCAATCCCCGAGAGATGGCGCAGAGGAAATCTTTGAGGGAGCCTCCCGAACCGATGGGGATCCCCATCTCGCTCACGATGAGGGAAAGTTGGTCCTTCACATTGCGGATTTCAGCCATCACTCTCGGATCCAGGTAGTAGCGGTCACAGAATTTTTCCTTGTTCTCCGCTCGTTCGTAGGCCCGAAAGATCTTGATGTAGGAAACGAAGTCTCCCGCAGGATCCCGGAAGGTATGGTGTGCTTTCCGGGCAGCCATTTCCTCCCCCTGGGGAAGGAGAAAGGGGGTATTCCCAGTAAGGAAACTGCTGGCGATCAGGACTTCCTCCAGTACATCGGGATACCGGAGGATAGCTTCCACGATCATACGGGCATGGCGAGGAATGAGGGGGAACTGGGCCATCATGTTTCCGATTTTCGACAGGGTACGATCCGGATTCAGGGCATCCAGAAGGAAGAGGGTTTCCACCGCACTCACGATCCCCTGTTTTCCCGGCGGGGAGATGAAATCGAAGGATTCGAAGTCCCGGATCCCCAACTCGGCCATCCGCAGTACCACTTCGGATAGATCGGTCCGAAGAATTTCTTCCGTGGTAAAGAGAGGCCTGCTTTCGAAGTCCTCTTTCGTGTAGAGTCTGTAACAGGTTCCCGGTTGAGTCCTCCCCGCTCTGCCTTTCCGCTGGTTGCAGGAGGCTTTGGAAATGGGCCCTTCGATGAGGCTGCTGGTGTAGGTTTTGGGGTTGTAGTAGTTGATCTTGGCCAGACCGGAATCGATCACCGTTGTAACCCCATCGATGGTGACAGAGGTTTCCGCGATGTTGGTGGCTACGATCACCTTCGTTTTCCCTTTGGGTGCAGGGAGAAACACCAGTTCCTGCTCTTCCTTGCTCAGACGGGCGTAGAGAGGAAGGATGTGGAGTTTCTTTCGGTAGGGCTGGGCATAGAGGGTGGCCATGCAGTCCTTGATCTGCTGCTCCCCGGAAAGGAAGATCAGGATGTCACCTTTTCGCTTTTCCCGAATGCAGCGCTCCACGATGCTCTCGATTTTTACCAGTAATCCCTCTTCTCCCAGTTCTGGATCGGGGGGATCGTAGATCACCGTTACGGGGTACATGGGAGTGTCGATCCGAACGATGGGGCAATCGTTGAAATAGCTGGAAAAAACCTCCGCATTGATGGTAGCGGAAGAGATGATCACCTTGAAATTCGGACGAATCTCCAGTACCCGTTTGAGAAGGCCAAGGACAAAATCGATGTTGAGGCTTCGCTCGTGGGCTTCATCCACGATCAGGACCGAATATTCGGAAAGGGTGTCATCCCCCTTGATCTCTTGGAGAAGAATCCCATCCGTCATGATCTTGATGCGGGTTTCGGGGGTCGTTTTGTACTCGAATCGCATCTTGTATCCCACAAGGCCGGGAACCGTGACCCCCAGTTGACGGGCAATGAAGTCGCTCACCGAAAGGGTAGCGATTCTCCTCGGTTGGGTAACTCCGATTACTCCCCGTTCCGCATACCCTGCTTCATAGAGAATGATAGGGAGTTGGGTGGTTTTTCCCGATCCGGTGGGACTTTCGACAACGATCACGGGACTGGTGGAAAGGGCTTCCAGAATCCTCTCCCTATGGGTATATACGGGCAATTGACGAAATTTCATGAAAAGAAACATACCACAGGAAGGGGTTTTATGGTAAGGTTTACCGGGAGGTGATCGGCATGCGTATCGGGTTTACCTATCGGTTCAACAATCTCTGGAAGGAACACTGTACTCCCCTGATGGAGAGACATCGGGAGCACGAGTTTGTAACGGACAGGGAAACTACCCTAAAGGAGATCGAAACCTTCCACGTTCTGGTGGGGGGAATAGAACCAAAGGGAGTGTACGAGGCTGCCCATTCGGTGCAGGCGGTGTTCGTTCCCTTTGTAGGGGTAGATCATCTGCCCGCGCAGCTTTTTCTGGAACGGGGGGTAAGGGTTTTCAATTCCCATGGGAATGCCCGCTTCGTGGCCGAGCGAACCCTGGCTCTTCTCCTCTGCTGCACGGGGAGAGTGCTGGAGTACCACGAGGATCTTAGCCGGGGGGTATGGCATGGGTGGGCAGGGAAAGGGATCTTCGATACCTGGGATTCCATCGTAGGGTGTACAGTTACCCTCCTGGGCGCAGGAGCCATCGCACAGTGGATCGCCAGGTATCTGAAACTGTTCGATTGCAGGGTGGTTTGCTACAGAAAAAGTGTGAAAGCTACCGAAGGGTTCGACGGGGTGTACTACGATCTGCGGGAAGCTCTGAAGGTGGCGGATATCGTGATTTCGACCCTTCCCCTGACGGAGGAAACCAGGGGGCTTTTAGGAAGGGAAGAACTCTCATGGATGCAGGGGAAGATCCTGGTGAATGTAGGAAGGGGGGAAGTGATCGAGGAGGAGGCTCTGTACCACGCTTTGAAAGAGGGAATCTTGAAAGCCGCCTGCATCGATACGTGGTACTCCTACCCCGCAGGGGACGAGAAGGTGCATTTCCCTTCCCGGTTCCCCTTCCAGGATCTGCCCAACGTAGTCCTTTCCCCCCATGTGGGAGGATTCACCCCAAAGGCTACGGTGGAAAACATCAAGGTTACCGTGGAAAACCTGGAAGCTTATCTAGAGGGGAGACCGGTACCCAATGAGGTGGATCTCCGTCGGATGTATTAGCCGCAGATCTATTAGCGGTCATTTTGCGTAGCAGTACAGGCACCCTCCCTGACAGGTTCCGTAGGTGCCGATATCCACGCTCTTCCTGCAGAGGCAGGCGGGCCGTTGATAGGGGTCCTTTTCCAGAGTCAACTCTTTCCCCACCACCCGGGAGAGAAGTTCACCGTCGATGCAGGCTCCCGGCCAGGGAGAAAGGGACTCTGCACAGGTAACGAGCTGGATGGACTCCCTTTGGGATAGTTCCCGCAGATTGGCGAGCAGGGCGATCCGTTCCTCTGGATCGGGATCGATCCATCCCACTCGGTCGAGAAAAGCCCTGTTCTTCCTGTAGGGAGTCACGAAACTCACGATGCAACGGTTTGTATACCCCGAGAGCTTCCTTGCGATCCTCTCGAACATTTCCCGATGCCAGTCCGCTGCCATCGTCTGTGTCAGTATAATGGGGTCATACCTCCACACCACTCGTTCGGTTCCGATCCGGTCACCGAGGCGCTGAAACTGTTGGATCAGAAGGTCCTTGTTTGGGAAAGCGGGTTCCCACTCCCCGCTGTAGGGAGTGAGGGTGACGAGAGCGATCCATGGGTAGGAGTCGAGGAGGGGATGGGGAGGAAGCAGGCGGGTAGGGTCTTTGGTCCAGAACACGAAGGCGTCCACCGTTTCGTGGGTAAGGGTGATCGTCCTCGTGTGGCGGGGGTTGAAAGGGTTCGTTACCTGCACCGCTCCGAGTTCCAGTTTCTCCAGGAACCAATCGAAGAAGAATGCGGGAATGTCCGTTCTCCGGCTGGCGCTTATCACCATATACGGGTAGGGGAATGAAGGGAATCGGATGCTCGGTTTTTTTCCTCCAGTTCCATGGCAGTGAGGATCAACATCTGGAGTCTGTTCTCAATATTGGCGAAGCTCGTATCGGGATCGAAATCGAGGGAAAGAATCTGGATGTGGGGGAAGAGTTTCTTCAGGGTTTTGATCATCCCTCTGCCCGTGATGTGGTTGGGCATACAGCCGAAGGGGTTCAAGATCACAAAGCTATGGATTCCCATCTTGGCCATCTGGATGATTTCTCCCGGCATGAGCCAGCCTTCTCCGATCTGGTAGGTCGGGTCTATCAGCCCGTAGGTGTTTCGAGCGATTTCCTTGATCGAATAGGGTTCTTCCCGATACTTGAATTTTTCCATCACCCTCACCACCTCTTCGTGGGCCTTTCCGAAGATCCATTCCAGGAGTTCCGCCTTCATGGAGAGGAACACGGGATGGGGGTGCAGCCGACGGATGGCCATGTGACGGTCGGCAATGTTCCCCTTTCTAAAGAACTCGATCATTCCGGGAAGTACGATTTCCATTCCGTGCCGCTCCAGGTAGGATTCGATGAAACGGTTGGCTCCCGGATGGTAATTCATGAGGATCTCTCCTACGATCCCCACTCTCGGTTTCCGGGGAATGTCACGAAGGGGGATGCCGTTGAAATCTTCCACTGCTTCTTCCAGGGCCCGCAGGGCGTGTTTCGTGCCCTTCAGCAGGGAGTCGGCAATCCGCACAAGGTGATGTTGGAAGAGTCGGTCCGCTGTTCCCGGTACGCTTTCGTAGGGCCTGATCCTTCGCAGAATCGTTTCCAGCGCGTCCCCCATACGAAGACCCCATAGGAGCCTGTATCGAGCCCAGAGGGAAAAGCGAAAGCCCGGGTGCATCTGTTTGTCGTCCTCCGTGCCCGTGGTGATGATGGGTACTTCCGGGTATCCTGCATCGTCCAATGCTTTTCGGCAGAGGGCGGCATATTGACCAGCCCGACAAGCCACACAGTTTTTCGCCAGCCCCGCTACTACCTCATGGGGATGGAGATTCCCCCGGTGGAGTTCGGCCAGAATTTCCCCGATGTTCACCTGCGCGGGGAAACAGATGTCGTTGTGCACGTACCGTTTCCCCAACTCGATGGCCTTTCGATCCGCCACATCGAGTACCTTCACGGAATACCCCTGATGCGCTAGGATGCGGCCCGCTAGGTAGGAGAATGTCGGTGAAAGGTTGGGGATTAGGATGGTTCTTCGTGTTCGGTCGGTTTTCAGGTACTGTACGGGGAAGGGAATGCCAAGGGGTTTATAGGTGTGGAGGGACTCATGCCGCTCGATTCGATTCCTCCGTTTAGACCGAATGGTTTCGATGAAGGACTTGATACGGATATTGAGAGGCCCCCGTGCCTCTCCTTCATCCAGTTTCAACACCAGGAGTTCCTTTCCGCTGGTTTCTTTCAGGATCCTCGCCATCTCGTCGGATATGATGGCATCGTGACCGCATCCAAAACTTACGATCTGCACCACTTCGAGATTCGGGTGCCGGGCGGCGAACAGAGCCGCCTCCAGCATGCGGCTATGGTACGGGTTGTAGGTCTCCATTCGAACGGAATGGAGGTCGATTTCTGAAAGCCGGGGAAGGAATAGGGCGGACAGTACGGGAATGCCCTGGGAGGTAAACAGAGAGGTCAGCCCGTGATTGATCAGAGGATCCGCATGGTAAGGTCTACCCGAAATGATTACGGCGAAGGAATCCGGATCGTTGTCTGCCGATGGATTCAAGTAACGGTGAAGGATCTGCTCGGTTTCCCGTTCCAACTGATTGCGGAATCTAGAATGGGCAAGTTCAGCCTCCTGGATGGCCATCTCGATGAAGGATTCCGGTATCCCAAAGGTTTGCTTGACATACTGGATAGTTTGCTCGTGTTTGAGGTCCCGGTCATACCAATGAAAGGTGGGATGGTCGAAGGGTACTCCATAGCGGGAAAGGGGTTCATCGCTCTTGTCCACCACCATGGGATACCCCTGTACCACGGGACACATTTCCCCTCCCTGAGCTGTAGGATTCTTCTTCGGTATCCGGATCATCATGGGCCAGAAGATCCGGTCCACTCCCTGTGAAATCAGATCCAGCACATGCCCATGCGCAAGCTTGGCGGGAAAACAGATCGTGTCAGAGGGAACGTTCGGCAGACCTGCCTCGAATAGGGGATAGGTACTCCGCCGAGAGAGTACTACCTTCATTCCCAGGGAAGTGAACAGAGCCTTCCAGTAGGGGAGACTTTCATAGAACTCCAGCACCCGGGGAATCCCGATACGCCATTTCCGTGGTTCGGAAAGGATTCGGGGTTTGTAGTCTCCCGTGAGGAGTTCTTCGTGCCTTTTGACCATATCGGGCACGACGGATCGGGGGGAGGGTTTGCCTTCCAGTATTTCTCCCCGTTCACATCGGTTCCCGGTCACGAAGTATTTTCCGTTGGAAAAGCGGATGACGCTTCGGTTGCAGGCATTGGAACAATAGGGGCAGATGGAGGAAGGCTCCTTGGTATAGGAAAAACTCTGGAGCTCTTCCAGAGGGATGAAAGTAGATCTATAACTCCCCTCTGCCCGGATCTTTTGTTCCACGAAGCGTTTGGTGAGTAAAGCGATTCCCAGGGCGCCCATGAGGCCCGGGTAGGGAGCTCTCGTGACGGATTTTCCCGTGTACAACTGCAGAGCTCGGAACACCGCATCGTTACGGAAGGTTCCCCCCTGCACGAGAATCCGGTTTCCAATGGCGTTGAGGTTGGAAGTACGGATCACCTTGGTGAACACATTTTCTATGATGGAGGTGCAGAGACCCGCAAGGATATCTTCGAGGGATTTCCCGTTCTTCTGTTCCGTGATGATGGAACTGTTCATGAATACGGTACACCGCGACCCCAGACGGGAAGGGTTTTTCGATTTGAAAGCGAGGGATGCGATCTGATGCACAGGCACCCCTAGGGAGGCCGCGTAGGTTTCGAGGAAGGACCCACAACCCGCAGAACATGCCTCGTTCAAGGTAATTCCTGTGATGACCCCATTCTGAATGTAAATGGCCTTCATGTCCTGACCGCCAATGTCCAGAATGAAGGAAACCGTGGGATCCAAAGAAAGGGCTGCCTCCGCATGAGCGACGGTTTCTACCGTGTGATAATCGGCATTGAAAGCTTTGGCGAATAACACTTCCCCATATCCGGTAGTACCTGCCCCCCGGATGTGGAGATTCACCCCCTCACTGGTATAGGTGTCACGCAACGCAACGAGACCGCGGTGGATCACTCCCAGGGGATCACCCTGGTTATGGGCATAGAAGGCGTTGATCAAATTCCCCTTATCGTCTATCAGCACGAACTTGCTCGTGGTGGATCCGGCATCGATCCCCAGGTAGACTTCGAGAGTTGTGCCGGGGGGAATGGAGGGTGGTATAAAATCCTTGAATCCATACTTTCGCTGGAACTCTTCCTTTTCCTCTTCGGAAGTGAAGAAGGGTACGGATTCTTCCTCCAGCCGATAGGCATTCCGTTCTTTCAGTGCATCCAGGGCACTGCGGAACCGTTCCCAGCTTGGGTGAATGGTAGGTGCTCCTTCCTGCAACACTCCCGGAAGCTTCGGCAGGGCCAGGGCTGCCCCCATCGCAACGATGAGCTCGGGATGTCGGGGAAGGATTACCTGGTGATCCTCCAAATGGAGCCTCTCCTGGAACACCCGCACCAGGGTTGGATTGAAAGTGAGGGGACCTCCCTCGAAGATCACGGGGGGAGTGATGGTCATCCCCTGGGCGAGGCCTCCGATGGTTTGCTTGGCTATCGCATGAAAGGCCGATAGAGCGATGTCTTCTTTAGAAACCCCCTGATTCAGCAGGGGCTGGATATCCGTTTTCGCGAATACTCCGCATCTACCGGAAATATCGTAGACATGTTTCCCCCGTTCTGCAAAGGAGTCAAACTCTCCCAAGGGAATGTGGAGAATCTCCGCTATCTGTTCCAGGAATGCGCCTGTTCCTCCCGCGCAACTCCCATTCATCCGCATGTCATGGGTTAAAAGACGTTCTCCTTCCCTGCGGAAGAAAATTACCTTTGCATCCTGTCCGCCCAATTCGATGGCGACAGAAGTCTCAGGATATAACTCTTTTATGGCGAAGGAATTGGCTACCACTTCCTGGACGTAGGGAACGCCAAGAGACTGGGCGATCTCCATGCCGCCGGATCCACAGATGGCAAATCGAAGGGGGGTGTCGAAGGTAGAAAAGAGTTCTTCCAGGATGGAACGAAGGGTTTCTATTTGTGCCGAATAATGCCTGCGATAGGTGGAGTATAGAAGCTCCCGTCCCTCTGGCTCCAGCACAACCACCTTTACGGTGGTAGAGCCAATATCTATCCCAACCAGGAGGGAAGCCCTGTTCATGAATCCATTGTACAGAAAAACCGTTAGGAATGGCAAGGATTTAATGGTCCCCTCTACCTTGTCTAAGTTGAGTGAAACACCTATAATTTTATATGTATGAAAAACGGTAACCTCCTTACGCAGAGCCTGGAAGATTATATCGAAGCGATCTATCACTTGGAGAAACGGAATCGGGTGGCCCGGGTAAAGGATATAGCCGAGTTTCTGTCGGTGCAGATGCCTTCGGTTACCGGCGCGGTGAAGAATCTGAAAAAGAGAAAACTGGTAAATTACGAGAAGAACTCTTTCATCTGTCTTACCGAAAAGGGGCACACAGTCGCTCGATCGATTCTTCGGCGGCATACCGTTCTGCAGACTTTCCTGGAGGACATTCTCCTGCTTCCCAAAGCGCAGGCTAAGGAAATCGCCTGTAAATTGGAGCATTCGATCGATCCGGAAACAACCTTGCGGATTCACAACTGCACTCGATACCTGAAAGAAGAAGTGTTCGAAAAAACCCTGAATTCGGAAGAATGGCGAGCTTGGGTTTCCAGAACCGTTCAATAGAAAGTGGTGGCTGCATGAAACATCTCTACCTGGATTGGGCCGCCACTGCGCCGATTCATCCCGAGGTAGCTAATCTACAAAGACAGGTGGCGGAAGAAACCTTTGGGAATCCCTCCTCCATCCATGCCTGGGGTCTGGAAGCGAGGGAACTGTTGGAATCCTGTCGACGGAAATGTGGGAAGCTTCTAGGCTCCAGTGAGAACCAGGTGATATTTACCGGCGGAGGGAGCGAGTCCAACAATATCGTATTTACCTCGTTTCTGCTGAAAGCCTCCCCTGGTCATGCGATAGTCCCCCTCTTCGAGCATGCCTCGGTGTATGAACCCTCCCGTATCCTAGAGCGTTTCGGCTGGGAGGTTACACGGGTTCCTGCGGGTAAGGACGGGCGCATAGAACCCGAGAGAATTCGGGAAGCTCTCAAGAAGAACACAGCCTTGGTGACCCTCATGCTGGTAAATAACGAAACCGGTGCCATCCAGCCCGTTGATGAAGTGGTTCGGATGATTCGTGCCCAGGAGGGAAGACCGGTCCATATCCATGTGGACGCTGTGCAGGGGGTAGGGAAATTCCCGGTCCATTTTCTTGAGCTAGGCATAGACTCTCTTTCGGTGAGCGCTCATAAGTTCAGGGGCCCCCGAGGAGTGGGGATTCTTCTGACAAAAAAAACGCTCTCTTCCCTCCTGACAGGGGGAGGGCAGGAATACGGGGTGCGGCCGGGTACGGAGAACGTGCCCGGAATAGTCGCTATGACCCGAGCCCTGGAATTGGCGATAGAAGGCATGGAACGGAACCGGTCGCAGGTAGAGAGGGTGATGAAAGTGTTACTGTCCAGGGTCCAGACGTGCAGGGAATGCAAGGTTCTTCCAGAAGCTCGTTTGAATACCCCCTCGAACTTTTCACCTTACATCGTAAGCCTCGCCTTTCCTCCTATTCCCGGGGAAGTACTGGTTCGGGTACTGAACGAGAGGGGGTACGGAGTTTCCACGGGTTCTGCCTGTTCCTCCCGAAAAAAGAGGGACACGAGAGTATTGGAATCCAGCGGTGTATCCCCATCCCTCGCCTTCTCGTCTATACGGGTTTCCCTCGGGCCCACTGTGACAGAAGAGCAGATGGAGAACTTCGCCGATACACTGTTGCAGGAAACCGCCATCCTCTTTCAGGTAGCGAAATGAATGAAGTACTGTACTTGATCAAGCCCGGTGAGCTTACCCTCAAGGGCAAGAATCGTAAATTTTTCGAAGACCGCCTGCAGTCCAGTATCCACCGGAAACTGGAAGGAATCCCTTTCAAGCTGTGGAATCGTTCGGGTCGAATGTACATTCAGGTGGAAGAAGGATTTACCTCGGAGGTGGACCGATGCCTCCGAACCACCCCGGGAATCGCGGGTTTTGCTCCCACTGAAGGATGCGAAAAAGATCCCACCCGGCTGGTGCAAAAAGCCCTGGAATTGGGTGGGATGGTACTCCGGAAAGGACGAGGGAAGAGGTTTAAGGTCGAGGCGAGACGGGAGGACAAGAGTTTTACCCTCACTTCCTACCAGATAGCCTGTACCCTGGGGGCGGAACTCCAGAAGGAATATCCGGAATTGATCGTGGATCTCCATAATCCCGATTGGACTCTGTACGTAGAGATCCGTGACAGGGGATATCTCTACGTCGACAGTGAACGGGGTCTTCGGGGACTTCCCACGGGTACCAGTGGTAGAGGCATGCTCCTTCTTTCCGGGGGGATCGACTCACCGGTGGCAGGGTTCCTTATGGGAGTGCGGGGAATGGTGATCGAGGCTGTGTACTTTCATTCTCCCCCCTATACGGGCGAACAAGCCCGGAAGAAGGTAGAATCCCTTTCGGAACGCCTGGCCCAGATTACCGGTGCTATTACCCTGCACGTAGTGCCCTTTACCGAGATCCAGGTAGCCATTCGAGATCGAGGTGTTTGGGACGAGGCTACCTTGATGAACCGGGCGGCCATGATGAGGATTGCCTCCCGAATCGCAGAGAAACGGAAATCCCACTGTCTGATCACCGGGGAAAGTCTGGGTCAAGTAGCCAGTCAAACCATCGAAAGTATAGGGTTTACCAATGGGTTTGCCGATCTACCCGTTCTCCGGCCGTTGATCGGCATGGACAAAGAGTGGATCATGGAAAAGGCTAGAGAGATCGGTACGTACGATATTTCCATCTTACCCTACGAAGACTGCTGCTCTCTCTTTTCTCCCCCCCACCCCCTGACGCGGCCAAACCCCTACATCCTCCAAAAGCATTGGGAAACCCTGGGAATAGAAGAATTGCTGGAAGCGGCCGTTACCAAGGTGGAACGGAAGCGCTTCACCTATAGTAAACTACATAAATGACCAACATGGAAAACCACCTTTTCAGGGACGAAAGCGACGAGTGTATATGGAAGTAGATAGCGGGAAACCCTGAGAGAGAAAGATCGAGCGGCTGTCCCGTACATCAGACAGCCACTTTCTCCTTGGAAGAGGCTTCCGATTTGGAATCGGATTTGGAGGCTGAATCGGAACTCTCTTTCTTTTCGGAATACCTGGAACCGTTGGTAGAGGATTTCCGGTTATCCGTTACGTAGAAACCACTCCCCTTGA
>Ga0123519_10001347_pt1 | contig 42046 bp, 35 predicted proteins | sample YelNatPaOPRAMG02_FD_87396 | JGI IMG/M metagenome (GOLD analysis project Ga0123519, IMG submission 87396) | Hot spring microbial communities from Yellowstone National Park - Yellowstone National Park OP-RAMG-02 (version 2) | ecosystem: Environmental > Aquatic > Thermal springs > Hot (42-90C) ...
CAGGCAAGCAAAATATGGGGTGGTCCTCCACCTGCCGCCCAAAAAATCAGTGAATATGCGCAATATAAGGGCTGGCGGCCTGAAACGGGAGAACAGATAAAACCGGATGAATGGGCTATGTCCCGTGCGCTTTCAAAAGGTGAAACTACAACTGCGGAGATGGTCTATATTCAGAAGATCGACGGGACACGCGGCACGATCCTGAACTCCGCTGCGCCACTACGAGATGCTGAAGGCAAAATTACGGGCGGAGTAGCAATCGAGCAGGATGTAACGGAGCTTATAGAGCTGCGCTTATCGTTGGAAGACGCTCTTGATAATGCACGGAAAGAGAGTGAGCGGGCGCACGCGCTCGAGGGTATTGCCGAAGCCGGTATTTCAACAACTGACCTGCAGGAGCTTCTTAATATCCTTGCTTTTAGAATCGCCGAAGTATTAAAATCGCACTCTTGCAGTATATGGATGCTGGATGAACAGAATAAAGAAATGGTTGCAAGAGCCGCTTATAATGCTCCAGGCATTACCGGCGCTCGATTGAGTCTGGATGAGGGTGTTGCGAATGCAATATATCGGGAAAGGCAGCCGGTTTGTATTGCGGACACGGAGAACAATGCGTTGGTTACGGACAGACTTCCCAAAGAACAGGGGGTCAAGTCGCTGATCAACGTGCCGCTGATCAGTCAAGACAAAGTTGTAGGAATGGCACGCGTTGATGAACTAGAGCCAAGAATATTCTCCGAAGAAGAGATAGGAATTCTAGAAGCAATGGCTTCGAGGGCGGCTCAGGCGATTGTCAATATTAAGCTTTACGATGCGTTGGCACAGAGCCGCAACGAGCTATCGGGAGCATTGGAACGCGAGCGGCACTTTTCACTGCTCCTCCAAAGAGCCCTGTTTCCAAGTAAACCTCACATTGGGCCAGGTTATAAAGTTGCGGCGGAATATGTGCCGGTTTATGAGGAGCGAGAGGTAGGCGGAGATTTTTATGATGTTTTTCAGGTAGGGGAGCGCAAGGCAGGGGTTCTGATCGGTGATATATCGGGCAAGGGCTTGGAAGCCGCCGCGATGGCTGCAACGACGCGGAGTACAATCCACGCATTCGTCCATGAAACCGATTCCGCCGCCGATGCGCTGTCGAGAGCAAACGCGGTTCTCCATACTACACAGTCTGAATTCGGATCATTTGCTACCGTATTCCTTGTGCTTATCGATATGTATACCGGCGACATGAACTACGCGAGCGCCGGCCATCCTCCCGCTATCATCTGCCGGACTATTGGCGAAGTTGAAATGTTGGAGTTTGGTCAGATGCCCCTTGCCGTTCTGGAAATGCAGGATTTCGAGGAACACCACACGCGCCTTGAAGTCGGTGATAAGCTTGTTTTATATACAGATGGGATAAGCGAAGCGCGTCATGGAGTGGAATTGTTCGATCTTGAAGGAATCAGGCAGTTTATAGCAGAACACAGCAACTTATCCGCTAATGAGATGGCTTACGAGCTTTTAGAGGCTGCTGTTGGGTGGGCTCAAGGCAAGCTTAGTGATGATGCCGCGGTTGTCGTCATCGAGCGGAATAAGGCTTCATTGTGATACAATAGTGCAGTAGACACCTGAATTATGTATTACCGTGCGAGCGTTAAATGGCCACCCTTTTCAACAACTCCAAATCACTTCCTCACGATGCTTCCGAGGAAACTATAAGCAGCGCTGCTCGTGGAATATTGAAGCGCGTGTTCGGCTATGATGATTTCCGAGGTGCACAGGAGCAAATAATCGCCCACATGGTTCGTGGTGGTGACGCTTTCGTTCTCATGCCGACGGGTGGGGGAAAGTCGCTTTGTTATCAAATCCCCGCGCTTTTGAGAGAGGGTGTCGGTGTAGTCATATCTCCTCTCATCGCGCTTATGCAGGACCAGGTGTCGGCCCTCACTGAAGCGGGGGTAAATGCGGCTGCTCTTAATTCATCGATCCCAGTTGCCAAACAAAAAGACGCGATAATGAAGCTGCGCAGCGGCGAGCTGGATCTGCTCTATGTCGCGCCTGAACGTTTGCTGATGGATTCCACGCTTGAGCTGTTGTCGCAGGCCACATTGGCGCTGTTCGCAATCGATGAAGCCCACTGCGTTTCGCAATGGGGCCATGACTTTAGAGAGGAATACCTTGCGCTTTCTATATTGCATGAACGCTTTCCGCACGTGCCTCGCATAGCCCTGACCGCGACAGCCGATGAACCCACCCGCAAAGAAATATCCGAGCGATTGAAGCTGCAGAAAGCACGTGTCTTTTCAGCCGGGTTCGACAGGCCGAATATACGTTATCAGATCGTGGTTAAAGATAATCCCAGGAAGCAACTTCTCGGATTCTTAAATGAAGAGCACCCCAATGACTCCGGAATTGTCTACTGCCTGACCAGAAAAAAGACCGAAGAAGTTGCACAGTGGCTCAAAGAAGCTGGACGAGAGGCACTGCCTTATCATGCGGGATTGACGGCGAAAACGAGGCAGGTCAATCAAGAGCGGTTCCTGCGTGAAGACGGATTGATTATCGTCGCCACCATAGCATTCGGTATGGGCATCGACAAGCCGGATGTGCGCTTTGTCGCGCATCTTGATTTACCCAAGAGCATAGAAGCCTACTACCAGGAGACCGGCCGCGCGGGGCGTGATGGACTGCCGGCGGATGCATGGATGGCTTATGGGATTGCGGATGCGGTCCTGCATCGCAGCCTGATCGATTCATCCGGAGCTGATGAACTCCACCGCCGTCTGGAGCATAGGAAGCTTAACGCGCTGCTCGGACTTTGCGAAACCACATCATGCCGGCGGCTGGTGATGCTCTCGTATTTCGGTGATGAGATCGAAGGCCCTTGTGGCAACTGCGACACCTGTCTTTATCCGGTTGAGACCTGGGACGGCGCCCTTGCCGCAAGAAAAGCTGTCTACCTGGTCAAACAGACCGGTCAGCGTTTTGGTGCGACCTATCTGATCGATATTATGCAAGGGAAATCGTCCGAACGCATCACTAGATTTGGCCACGATAAGCTATCCGCTTTCGGGCGCGGACAGGAGCTATCGGAACGCGAGTGGTCATCAGTCTTCCGGCAGCTTATATCGATGGGCTACCTCTCGGTAGATATGGAACGATATGGCAGCATTAAGCTCACCCAGGAAAGCGCAAGCGTGTTGCAGGGGGAAGTCAGCATCAGCTTGAGAAAGGATCACCTCGGGCGCGAAAAGAAGAAGAAAGCGGCAAAAGTTGGTGGATCCGGTAAGCCCCTCGATTCAGCTACGGCAGCGGTCTTTGAGGCTCTTCGCGTGCGGAGGATGGAACTGGCCAGGGAGATGAACGTGCCGCCTTATGTCATTTTCCATGATTCGACTCTTCGCGCAATGGCTGAGGTTCGCCCTTCCAGCCTGGAAGGAATGGGTAAAATCACCGGCGTTGGCGAGCGTAAGCTGGAAAACTATGGCGAGACATTCCTGGAAGTTATTCGCCGGTCCGTAACCGATTAATTCTCCGTTATGCTCCAGTGGCAGCTTCGGTTATAATTCCTTTAGCCGCATATATCGGCCTTACATGCTTTCGAAGCGCCGGCAGACCGGCTGCGAATACAACTCCTCCCATCACGGCAAATAAACCGGTAAAGAGAACGGTGTGAGGAGCTCCGAATCGATGAGCAAGCCCACCGCCAAGCAAACTGCCGAACGGCGCCATTCCTATGAAAGCTGTCGCATACCAGCTCATCACTCTGCCTCGCAGCTTATCTTCCACTATGGTCTGGATAATAGTGTTACTCGCGGCCATTTGCGTGATCGCCGCGAATCCGATGACTGACAGGATTATAAGCGAGAGCCAGAGCGATTTAGAAAATGAGAATCCGATGAGTCCTGCTCCGAAAATGCCGGCGGATATCGCAATCCATCTGCCGAGGCCAAGCACCGATTTTCTTGATGCAAGGAAGAATGCACCGATCAGCGCGCCCACTCCTGAGGAACCCATAAGAAGCCCAAGGGTGCTCGGGCCACCGTGCAGGATCTTCTTTGCGAATATCGGCATAAGCACCGCGTAAGGACTTCCCAGCAGGCTCATGACCCCAAGCATTATGATAACTGATCTGAGAGGTATAAATCCGAATGTGTAGGTGAAGCCTTCTTTCAGTTCACGAACAGGATGTCTCTTAGGACCATCGGCGGTCGTTTTGGGGACCCGCATAGCCAATAAAGCAATGATAACAGCCAGGTAGCTTACACCGTTAAGAAAGAAACAAACTCCAGCTCCAACCATACCGATAATGAAACCCGCAATAGCCGGACCAATCAATCGAGCAACATTGAACATGGATGAATTGAGGGCAATAGCGTTGGAAAGATCTTCCTTCTTATCGACCATGTAGACTACAAACGCCTGCCTTGCCGGCATATCAAACCCATTTACAATCCCCATAAAAACGCTGAGGCAGATGATCTCCCATACATTAATGCGGTGAGTAAGGACCAGCGCAGAGAGAACGAAAGCCTGCAGCATAGCAAGGGTCTGCGTGGCGACGATCATCCGGTGGCGGTTCCATCGATCCACAAACACCCCCGCAAACGGCGACAGGAGAAAGACCGCGATTTGGCCCGAAAAGCCCACAACGCCAAGTAAAAGCGCGGAGTTTGTCAGCGCATATACTAACCAACTCAGCGCAACCCACTGCAACCAGGTTCCTATGAGAGAAATACATTGTCCGCCGAAGAATAACCGGTAGTTTCTGTATTGAAGGGCTCGGAATATATCTTTCATTCCCGATCTCATGCTGCTCCTTGATCCAATGCATTACTGAGTTTCAGGTAATGTAGTGACAACCTGGCAGAAGGCTTCGTGCTCGATCCGACCCGCCAGTACGTCACATCATTATGCGAAAGTCATTAGGTGCGGGCAAGAAAAGCCGGGTAAATCAGCTCACAGCCGGGCTGTGGGAAGTAATCCTCGATAAATGCAAAGGCAGAACAGCCATGCAGTTAAAGCAAGGTAGGGCCAGTCTTGCTCTTGGGGATTTGGCTCCGGGGCCTGGATTCGAACCAAGATCGACGGCTCCAAAGGCCGTTGTCCTGCCATTGGACGACCCCGGAAGGCCATCATAATTATAGGGACTGTGCTTCCATTCGTCAATTGTGTCAATGCGTTAAGCTGATTTCGGCCGTGCAAGACGCAGCTTAAGACCATCTACCCATATATCCAACGCTTCATAAGCGATCCAGAGAAAAACGCCGAACGCCATAATCAGCGCGATCAGCTTGGGCCGTCCGCCGACAGCCACTATGGCTTGCCACACGATCGATGGATTGATTGCAAGGTCCCAGCTGTTGAATCGTAGAATCAGGCCGAGATAAACTCCGAGCGAGATCGCCGCGAAGAATGGAACCGCCCAGAATCGGGTGGCGACTCCGCGTTTTGCGGCAATACGCTCGACTGGACGAATGGCGAGTGTAAATGTAATCATCCCAAATCCGCTGTAGAGGAAGTAGAAGAGCGATCCAGCGAGGAGACTTATCAACGCGCTTTCATCGACACGTGATTGTAAAAACAAATCTTTTGTATCGAGGACTGAAAGAAAATGACGCCATTCAGTCAGCAAATAACACGTATTCGGAAGAAACGCGAGCCAGACCATAGATAACGCAGTAATAGCCGCGTAATGAATCGCTTTCCTCGGGTGCTTGTTGCAAATATACTTGATTGCATAAGCTACGACCACGGGGATCAGCGCGAGTGTGCCATTCCAGGTTACGTTTCTAATTATATCCATCAACGGAATTACGCTTTCCTCCAACTATAAGTTCCCAAGCCTTGCGCTTTACCTGTAAGTTCTGCGATAATTGGCCAATGTTGTTTTACCACTTCTACGCCAAAATGAGGGTACACAGATGCCTGGATGGACAAATCTTAGGAATTTAATTAGAGAAGAGATCACGCAGCGTTCCGAGGAAGGCTGTGACGTAACTGGATATGAAGAGCGATGGCAGTCCGCGGAGTGCACTGCGCAGCTTATGGAAGTGTATGAAGATATTCGGAAGCTTACTGTAAAGGCGGATTTTCCTTATGTAGAACCATCGCATCTGGCGGGGATACGCGCGCTTCGTCCTTCGAGGAATGAACGGTGCCCGATAAAGATAGACGACAATCTTTTCGATAGGGTCCATGGCGCATGGCTTGGTCGAATCGCGGGTTGTATGCTGGGAAAGCCCGTTGAGGGATGGAGCAGGGCATCGATCGAGAAGTTCTTGAGATGGGTGGGGGAGTATCCAATAAGCGACTACATCCCGCCTGCAGGCAGCATGCTGCCTGAGGGAATGGATTATGGGCCTATGCAATGGGTCACCCGTGGTAACTGGGACCATGCCCTTGCCGATGACGATACAAATTATACGGTCATCGGCCTTAAAATAATGGAAGAAAAGGGCACAGGGTTTACCAAAGCTGACGTGGGATCTATGTGGCATGGTAATCTGCCATATAATCAGGTATGCACGGCTGAGAAGCATGCATATATGAACCTGGTGAACGAGCTTCCTATCCATGAAGTGCCGATGTATCTTAATCCGTACAGGGAGTGGATCGGCGCTCAGATAAGAGCGGATTTCTGGGGGTATTGCGCTCCCGGCTGGCCGGAAAAAGCTTCGGAGTTCGCCTATCGTGATGCCGCATTTTCACACATAAAGAACGGCATTTACGGAGAGATGATGTGCGCAGCGATGATCAGTTCAGCGCTCATAAATAATGATATAAACAAGATCATTGCTGCCGGTTTGAATGAAATCCCGGCCACCAGCAGACTTGCGGAGACCATCAGAGATTGCCTGAAATGGCGCGAGGAATGCGCGACATGGGAAGAGGCTTATGACAGGATGATCGATACTTATTATGGCCGCTACAGTTGGGTTCATACAAATAATAACCTTGCGATAGTACTGATAGCGCTCTTATTCGGCTGGCCGGATTTTGAGAAGGTGATCGGAATATCGGTGATGCAGGGAATGGATACTGATTGCAATGGTGCTACGAGCGGAAGTATAATCGGCGCGGCGCTCGGGGCGAAGGCACTGCCGGAGAAATGGATCAGACCGCTCGATGGACGACTGGATACCAGTGTATTCGGATTTACGCAGCCGAGAATAGATGATCTTGCAAAGCGGACAATGATTCAGATAGAAAAAGTTGCTACTCTTACTGAATAGTCTGCGTTTACTCTCTTGCGAATATCTGCTCACCTTGTTAGCATGATCGTATTAAGCGCCAATTTTCTGATCTCGTTATGAGAAGGAGACAGTTTATGAAGCTGGATATCAAAGGCGATGCCCTCAAGGGAAGCCAAGGCAAGCTGGTGATTGCTATTGTTGTAGTGGCTGTGCTTGCTCTAGGATATGTTGTATACAGCCAGTTCTTCGCGGGTGGTTCTGATCTATCAAGCCAGGCTCCGATGGACCCGGCTATGATGGCTCCCGGTGGGCCAGGCGGACCCGCGCCCGGCGCTCCTCCCGGACCTGCGCCTGGGGCTCCTCCTTCCGGACCTGCTCCCGGCGCCCCTCCTGCCGGAACCGCTCCTGCCGCACCAGGTGCTCCGCCGTCCGGTCCTGCACCGAGTGGTCCAAGCGCACCTGCCGCAGCTCCGCCTTCAAGCGCGCCAGCTCCGTCGGCCCCTGCCGCTTCGCCAACACCTGGAGCACCAGCAGTTCAGCCCGGTGGACCAGCGCCTAAGCCAGGAGCTCTTAAACCTGGTGCGAAACCTGCCGTTCCTGCGGCAAAACAGCCTGCAATGCGCTCGATGACAGTTTTCGGACATGTTGCAGTAAGCTATCCGCCCTCGTGGGGGCTCGACCTGAAATCATCCGGCGATGCGGCTGTTTTCACTGATGGCAAAGCGTATTTCGGCGTATATGCTCCTGATCCAAAGGCTAATAATGCCAAAGCGATAGCCGACGCTGCCCTTAAAAGGTTCGCAAAAGGCGCAAAGGCTACCGCACAAGCCGGAGAAAAGATTGCCGGTCAGGATGCTTATTGGTATGCAGTAAATTCGCCCAATGGAACCACACGCATTATCGGTATCGATGCGCCCACGCGAATCGTAGTTGTAGCGTATGTGAAAGGCGGACAGTTCGCTGCATACAGAGATACATTTAATAAAATGCAAGCCGGTTTATCCTTCAAATAGATGGAAGACAAGCGGGTATACGCGCAGGGAAAATCAGGCATTAAGTTCCTGAAGCATTGACACTCCGTAGCGCAAGATGCTATAATAAACCCGCTTAGTTGAATTGCCGAAGTGGCGGAATGGCAGACGCGCATGGTTCAGGACCATGTCCTCGCAAGGGGGTGAGGGTTCAACTCCCTCCTTCGGCACCATTGAGTTTGAGATAATCAATAGAAAAGAACCATGTACGATAACGAAACAAGGAATCGCACATGGTTCTTCTTATTTTGACCGCTTTAAGTTCTACACTCCCTCTATTTCTACTTTCTCTGTGCTGCCCACCACTCTTGCCAGCGCCGGATATCCGATCCGAAATTCCGGCCTGCGAGAGAGGTTAATGCAGCAGTCACATCATTCCTCTTGCTCAACCATATCTTCATGGAACTTTGGCAGGAATCCGTGTCGGATGTGTCTAAGCGTTGGAGGTGGATAAGGAGGGGATACTTTTGATTTCCGATCTCATTAAGGAGAATAGAAGTTATCGTAGATTCCACGAGAGCGAATCGATAGATGAAGATGTATTAATGGAACTGGTCGATCTGGCGCGATGTTCAGGTTCGGCGGCTAACCTGCAGCCTTTGAAATATGTTCTTTCTAATACACCTGAACGTAACGCGGCGATCTTTTCTACGCTTGCCTGGGCCGGATACCTTAAGCACTGGGCTGGACCAAAGGAGGGTGAGCGGCCGTCGGCATATATTATCATCCTTGGTGATGCTGAGATCAGCAAGAATATCGGGTGCGATCATGGCATTGCTGCCCAATCGATTCTGCTCGGCGCGGTTGAGAAGGGCTTGGGTGGATGCATGCTCGGGGCTATCGATCGCGATAGATTAAGACGAAAGCTATCGATACCGGAACAATATGAGATTTTGCTTGTGCTCGCGCTGGGTAAGCCTGCGGAGAAAATAGTGCTCGAAGATATTAGCGCGGGAGGTGATATTAAGTATTATCGCGATGACCATGATGTCCATCATGTGCCTAAGCGCAAACTTGAGGATATCATCTTGAACCTGTAGGCCTGCTGCTCTGCTTGCAAAACAAGTTTGCATCTGGTATACTAACGTAGAACTGGTTGGCGTATTTGACAGAGTGGGTCTCACGCCCACTCTTTTCAGTTTAGGACTGTATCGGGAGAAAAAGCCTATATGAACGCAGACTTCCTGGATGCCCTTAGGCAAATTGAAAAGGAGAAAGAGATACCTTTAGAGGTGCTTCTTTCGACCATCGAGTCCGCGCTCGAAACTGCATATAAGAAGAATTATGCGGCGACGGGGGACATACGCGTACGCGTAAGTTCGTCCAAGGGCGGCTTCCATGTCTTCTGTGAGAAGGACGTTGTAGATAAAGTTGAGAACTCACACACGGAGATCAGCGTCCAGGATGCCCATGTATACGATCCGAACGTGCAGGCTGGGGATGTTATAGAAATTGAGGTAACACCTGAGAACTTCGGACGAATAGCCGCGCAGACCGCTAAGCAAGTGGTCGTTCAGAGAATTCGCGAAGCGGAGAGAGAACACGTCTACGAGGAGTTCGGCGAGCGCGTCGGTGAGGTGCTGACGGGTACGGTCCAGCGCCGTGAACAGAGAAATGTTTTTGTGAACCTTGGCAAGCTCGAAGCGCTTCTGCCGCCCGCGGAGCAGGTTCCGACGGAGCCGTACCGGTTCAATGACCGGATTAAGGTTTATGTTCTGGAAGTCAGACGAACACCGAAAGGCCCGCAGGTGGTCGTATCGCGGACTCACCCGAGCCTTATCAGGAGACTTTTCGAGCTGGAGGTTCCGGAGATAGCCGAAGGGATCGTAACGATCAAATCGGTAGCCAGAGAGCCGGGAGCACGGACGAAGGTCGCTGTTCATTCGTCGGATGATAAAGTCGATCCGATGGGGGCTTGTGTCGGACACAGAGGGACAAGGGTCCAGTCGGTCGTTAACGAGCTTTATGATGAGAAGATCGATATTGTCCGGTGGCATGAAAATATCGAGAAATTTATAGCCGAAGCACTGTCTCCGGCTAAGGCGATATCAGTAACGTGCGATGAAGCTTCGAAGACTGCTATGGTGATTATGCCGGATAGCCAGTTATCACTTGCTATCGGTAAATCGGGGCAGAACGTACGATTAGCCGCGAGACTTACTGGTTGGCGGATCGACATTCGCAGCGAATCGCAGGTTGCAAAGGCTGCGGCAGCCGGAACTGAGATTGTTGCCGGCGAAGGCGAAACGGTAGTTGCGCCGGCCGAGACTCAGATGGAATTCTAATGGACCGGCAGAAAAAGGTTCCGATCCGGACATGTATATCGTGCAGGGAGTCCTCAGAAAAGAGGACTCTCACTCGGATTGTGAAGACTACCGGTGGCGAAGTGCGCATCGACCCTGCAGGAAAATTACCGGGGAGAGGCGCATATTTGTGCGCAAGGAAGGATTGCCTTGCGCTGGCGATTAAACAAAAAAAATTGGGTAGGGCGCTCCGGTGTGAGATACCGGAGAGCGTCATTGCAGAATTGCAAACGATCTTGGTGAAAGACGATGTCGAATAGTAACAGACGCCAAATGAGGAAATGGTCTATGGAAGCTGAATAACACCGAACGCTTTATCAGGTATTCCGCATTCATTCTCCGCTTCATCCGCTTTGGCGCCTCCGCCTTCACCGCATTTGCACTGCATGGTATTCCTGTTTTATTCTACAAAACTCTTAGGGAGAGGTGATTCATTATGAGCGAGATCAAAGTATTCCAACTCGCAAAGGACCTGGGTATCACGACAAGTGACCTCATGGCAGTCCTCAAAGACCTGGGGGTGGCGGTCACTGGTGGTTCCAGCATGCTTGACACCTCTACCGCGGAAACAGTCCGGGAGATGGTGTCCCAGGACCAGGCTATCGTAACTCAGGCTAAAACGGTCGAAATTCCTCAATCACTTACGGTCAGAGAATTGGCTGAGGCGATGGGAATGCAGACCGCGGATATTCAGAAGCGGCTCGTTGAAATGGGCATTCTGGCAAGCGTGAATCAGCAGATCGGCGCGGATGTAGCTGGTAAGGTTGCTGAGAAATGGGGTTACACCGTAAAGGTGGTAGCAACGCAGAAAGCCCGCGAGCAGAAACCCGCGAAACTCGTAGCGCAGCCAAAGAGCAAGCATGCTTCGAAACTTGTGCCGAGGCCGCCGGTTATCACCGTTATGGGTCACGTCGACCACGGTAAAACGACCCTTTTGGATGCGATTCGAGAGACAAATGTTACCGCGCAGGAGTTCGGCGGGATCACTCAACACATAGGAGCATATCAGGTCGATTGGCACGGAAAGAAGATTACATTCCTTGATACACCGGGCCATGAAGCGTTTACTGCTATGCGCGCGAGAGGAGCGAGCGTTACCGATATCGCAGTGCTCGTAGTTGCTGCAGACGACGCTGTTATGCCTCAGACAATCGAAGCCATCGATCACGCGCGTGCCGCTGGTGTTCCGATTATTGTTGCTATAAATAAGATCGATAAGCCGGATGCAAACGTCGATAGAACGCTTCAGCAGCTTGCGGAGCATGATCTCGTAGCGGAGGAATGGGGCGGCGATACGATCACCGTGAAGATTTCCGCCAAGCAGAGACAGGGAATCGATGAGCTTCTGGAGATGATATTGCTGGTAGCCGAGATGGCGGACCTGCATGCCGAAGCTTCCGCCAGCAAAGTGGCGGGAAGTGTCATCGAAGCTAAAGTCGACAAGGGTAAAGGACCTGTCGCGACTGTGCTTATCCAGCGTGGAACGCTGAAGATCGGCGCGCCTGTAGTTGCCGGTGAAGCTTACGGAAAAGTCAAAGCAATGCTTGACGATAAAGGCGAGCGGATTACTAAGGCCGGGCCGGCTACTCCGGTAGAGATACTCGGGCTTTCATCCGCCCCGCAGGCGGGAGACAAGCTGGAATCGGTTAAAGATGACCGAGAAGCCAGGAATATAGCTGAAAAGAGAGCTCAGGAAAGCCGCGAGGAGAAACTGGCGTCTTCGACAAAGATCACGCTCGAGGATCTTTATAATCAGATTCAACAGGGTATGGTCAAGAAGCTGGGTATCGTGCTCAAGGCTGATGTCCAGGGGTCCGAAGAAGCGGTACGGCAATCACTGCAGCGGATAGAGCATGAGGAAGTGAAGGTGGACATTATCCACTCCAGCGTTGGCAATATCAATGAGTCGGATATTCTGCTTGCGTCGGCCTCGGATGCCATTGTGATCGGATTCAATGTGTTAGTGGCGCCGCAGGCAGCGAAGATGGCGGAAGCCAGCCACGTAGAGATACGAACATACAACGTTATCTACGAGCTCACAAAGGAAGTCCGCGCGGCTATGTCCGGTCTGCTCGAACCGGTAATAGAGGAAGAGAAGCTTGGCGAAGCCGAAGTAAGGGCTACTTTCAAAGTGCCTGGAGCAGGCATTATCGCCGGCTGCTATGTAACCTCGGGCAGAGTTATTCGAAATGAGTTCATCCGTGTGCGAAGAGATGGAAAGATCATCTTCGACGGCAAGCTCGATACTCTGAAGCATATCAAAGACGAAGTAAAGGAAATGGCTCAGGGCTATGAATGTGGCATTCACAGCCAGAGCTTCCAGGACTTCCAGGAAGGCGACATTATAGAAGCCTATACGCAGAAGAAGATCGCTCGGGCGATTTAATCTGCATCCATACTAACGTTAATGCGCTCGGTCCCAGTTAATGGCTCCGAGCGCTCATACTTTTAGCGATTGTTATAAACTACAGGTTTGCTAATTATGACAGTTGTTGGAATACTCAGCATAACCGTATCCGTACCCGGAAGTGACTCCCTGAAAGACAAGCGGCATGTTATCAAGAGCATTCTGGATACTGCCCGGAACAAATTTAACATCTCAGCGGCTGAGGTCGATCATCTCGATTCACACAGGACAGCCGGGCTTGCGTTTGCTTGTGTAAGCAACGAGGCGGCGTTTGTTACAAAAGTCCTGAACAAGGTTATCGATCATACTGAGTCTAATCCGCTCTGCGAAGTGATCGATACGCACATGGAGATGGTCTGAACTTGATCCGCAAGCTATAGGAGTCGACAATGACAACAAGACAGGAAAAGATAAAGGGACTCCTTAAAGAGGAGATAAGCGACATACTACGTCGCGAAATAAAAGATCCCAGGCTTGGGTTCTTCACCGTTACCGATGCCGAAATATCACCTGACCTGAGACATGCGAAGATATTTGTCAGCATAATGGGTTCAGAGGATGAACGCAAACAGAGCATGGCTGTGCTCAAGCATGCGGAGAGATTCGTCAGGCAGGAACTAGGGAAGCGCATCCGGATGAAAGTGCTGCCTGAGATCGATTTTAGAGTCGATGAATCGGTGGATCACGGTATCAGGATACTCGAACTACTGGAAGAGATAAAGCGTGATGACGAAGAGCGATCTTAAAAAAGCCTGGATAAGCCTGCTGGAATCGAATTCGTTTGTGCTGGCGTGCCATGTGAGACCGGATGGTGATGCGCTCGGTGCGTCTCTTGCGCTGGCCCGTGCCTTGAGGACACTGGGTAAGGATGTTGTTGTGCTATCTCAGGATCCGGTGCCGGAGAATTACACATTTCTACCGGATTCGGAAACCGTAGCCACCAGAGCCGATCGGCGCAATTACGACGTTGGCATGCTTATCGATTCCGAGAGCCTGGAGCGAGTTGGAAACGCTGCCGATGCTGTGTCTGGTGCTGGGATTAAGGCGTGCATCGACCATCATCAACCCATCGATCAATTTGGTGAGATTAGGGTCGTGGATCCTCAATCAAGTTCCACATCCGAGATTATCGCGGAACTCCTCTTTGCAAATGATATTGTTATAGATATAGAAACTGCCACGCAGCTGCTGACCGGCATTATATTCGATACCGGTGGCTTTAGATATCCGAATGCGTCACCACGGACATTTGATATAGCGTCTGATCTCGTTGAACGCGGCGCATCGAACGCCGCGATCTATCGTGAGGTATTCGATAATCGTCCGATTCGAGCAATGCGTCTGCTTGGTAGAGCTTTAGATTCCCTCGAGACCGATACGCAGAGCCGGCTTGTGTGGGCAACGATATCGAAGAGCGATTTCGATGAAATTGGAGCCAGCGATTCGGATACAGAGGGCATTGTGAACACGGTCGCCGCAGTTAAGGGGCTGGATGTAGCGCTGCTTTTCCGCGAGCCTGAAAAGGATTCAATCCGGGTGAGTCTCAGGTCGCGCGGAGGAGTCGATGTAAACCGGGTAGCTAAGGTATTCGGCGGTGGTGGTCACAAGGCAGCCGCGGGATGCACGGTTGAAGCTCCTATCGATGAAGCAAAAGCCCGAGTTATCGGGGAGGTTTTACGGTGGACGGAGTCGTAAACGTCTGCAAGACCGGCGGACCGACCTCGCACGATGTTGTCGATGATGTCAGGCGCCTCTTTGCTCAGAGAAGGGTAGGGCATGCCGGAACGCTCGACCCGATGGCTACCGGAGTCCTCGTTATCTGCCTTGGCAAAGCCACACGGATTGTTGAATATCTGGTTGGGATGCCGAAGGAGTATCGAGCGCGGATGGTGCTCGGGGTTTCTACGGATACTCAGGATTCGACCGGTGTCGTGATTTCGGAAAAAGATGCTTCGTATGTGACGGAAGATGATTTCAAGAGAGCGATAAAATCGTTTGTTGGTGAGATAGAGCAGATACCACCTATGACTTCTGCAATTAAGCACCAGGGTAAGGCGCTGTATAAGCTTGCGCGTGAAGGGAAAGTGGTCGAGCGCGCTCCGCGAAAAGTGACTATATACGGAATAGATATTCTCGATATTATCCCGGGCTCGAGAGCGGAAGCTGAAATACTGGTCAGGTGTTCGAGCGGCACATATATAAGGACGCTTTGCTCAGATATCGGAAATGCGCTGGGGTGCGGTGGGCACATGTCGATGCTTGAACGCACCAGGGTTGGAATGTTCGATATTGAGCGCTCAGTAACAGTCGATCAGCTTCGGCAAGCGAAACTTGAGGGCAGATTAGATGACCATGTATATGACATGTCGAATGCTCTTAAGAATATGCCGGCTATGATGATCGATTCTGAGGGTGAGCGCAGGATTATGCACGGATTACCGATTGACGCTGATAATAAGGTGACCTGCGGTGTTACGGTGCGGATTTTAGGGACTGGTGAAGATCTGTTGGCTCTTGGAGTTGTGACTGAACAAAACGGGCGCCTGATAGTAAAGCCGAGAAAAGTTTTAATTGAGCCGGCAGGCTAGGTGTTTAAATGGGCGTGATTTACGGGATTGATGATGTGCCGGTTGAACCCAGGGGACGCGCGGTTGCAGTTGGGGTATTCGATGGTGTTCACTGGGGGCATCGCGCCATATTCGGTGAACTGCTCTCTACCGCGGGACTGGCGGGGCTCGAGCCTGTTGCGCTTACATTCGACAAGCATCCTGCTGAAGTTTTAGCCCCAAACCGCGCTCCTCTGTATATAAACACACTCGATCAGCGCGTTGAGCTTATCAATGCGGCGGGAGTGGAGACTGTCATAGTCGCGGAGTTCAGCCATGAGCTTGCGAATATATCACGAGAGGATTTTCTAAAGTCGATCCTGAGAGATAAGCTGCAGGTACGGCACATTGTCGTGGGATCGAATTTTAGATTTGGAAGAGACCGCGAAGGAGATGTCAGATACCTTGCTGAAGCCGGACCGCCTTTGGGCATATCAATTACACATGTGGCAGCCGTAATTGTCAATGAAGGCCCGGTAAGCAGCACGCGGATACGAGCAATGATCGGAAGGGGTGATGTTGAAAACGCGTCCAAACTCCTGGGGCGGCGTTTTGCGCTCAGAGGTGAAGTCGTAATGGGAAGGCAGGTAGGGAGGACGATCGGTTTTCCCACGGCAAATATCCGGACAGCCCCCAGGCAGCTTATTCCGGCACGCGGGGTATATGCCGTAGAGGTCATAATAGGGCGAACCGCGTATCCTGGGGTCTGCAATATAGGTCATCGACCAACTTTTGATAGTGGCGCATTGACCGTCGAGGTTCATCTTGCGGGCTTTGAGGGTAACATCTATGGGCAGCGACTGGATGTAATCTTCTGTCGAAGGCTCCGGGACGAGATGGTTTTTGAAAGTCCGGAGAGCCTGGCGGAGCAGATTAGGCGTGACCTCGATCATGCCCTTGGGTCGTGTCCGAGAGCGCTATCTGATTGACATGCTTGGTTTGTTTGTGGTACACTTACGTAGACTTTGGAATAATGCGGCGCGAGAAGCCGCCGAACGGAAGTCTGCGAGTTGAGTCGCGTCGGGCGTCGGTGCATTGCTAACCGAACCAAAATGCAAAAGTCCAGTTGACGCGGGATATGCTCGTACCCGTTCGCAGCGGACTTTTGCATTTTGATTTGGAGGTGCGATCACTTGGCGCTCGTTAAAGAGAAGAAAACCGAGATAATTGGTGAGCATAAGCAGCACGAGGGCGACACCGGATCGCCTGAAGTTCAGATAGCCCTGCTAAGCGCTCGAATCAACCAGCTTACCGAACACCTGAAGGAGCATAAGAAAGATCATCACTCCAGACGGGGACTGTTGATGATGGTTGGTCAGCGCAGGCGGTTGCTAAACTATCTGAGCAACAAGGACATCAATCGGTATCGCGAGATCGTTGCTAAGCTTGGCCTCAGACGGTAGGAGCAAACGTATATTAGATGACAATTAACAGAGTTGAGATGGAGCTTGGTGGCAAGACACTGATCCTTGAACAAGGGCGTGTCGCCAACCAGGCCAATGGCGCTGTGCTTGTATCGTGCGGCGAGACTGTTGTTCTTGGCACTGCATGTATGAGCGCCGAACCGAGGGAAGGAATGAGTTTCTTCCCTCTTACGTGTGATTATGAAGAGAGGAAATACGCCGTAGGAAAGATTCCAGGCGGGTTTGTGAAGAGGGGTGGACGCCCTTCGGAGAAAGCAATTCTTACATCACGCGTTATTGACAGGCCGATAAGGCCGCTCTTCCCCAATGGTATGCGCAATGATGTTCAGGTTATTGCGATGCCGCTTTCAATGGAACCCGATGTTCCGGCCGATATGCTTGCGGTTGTTGCTTCTTCCGCGGCTCTGGCGATTTCAGATATCCCATGGGGAGGCCCTATCGGTTGTGTTCGTGTATGCCGCATAGACGGCGAATTCGTGCTTAACCCATCACTGGATCAGATCAAAGAATCAGATATGGAACTGACGCTTGCAGGAGCACAGGGGAAGGTCCTGGAAATCGAGCTCGAGGCGGATGAGGTTTCCGAGGATGATCTGATGGCGGCTATGGATTTCGCGCATACGGCTATCGACAAGCTGATCGCCGCTCAGCTCGAATTGGCTGAGAAGGTTGGTAAGCCGAAAGCGCAGGTTCCGTTGGTCGAGCCCGATCCCGAATTGATTGAGGAAATCGGCAACAAGATCAACGCTGAGATCGCCCAGGCGATTCGCGAACCTGATAAGAGCGCGAGCGAAAAGGCAATATTTGACCTTAAGGACCAGTTAGCGAGCAGACTTGCCGAGGAATATCCGGAGCGAGTGACGGAGCTCGATGAAGCCCTTGAGAAGTTGATAAAGAAGCAAGTCCGCAAGATGCTGCTCGAAGAGGGTGCGCGCGCTGATGGCAGGGATATCGATCAGATCAGACCGCTGAATTGTGAAGTCGGTTTGCTGCCGCGCGTGCATGGCTCCGGGATTTTTTCAAGAGGTCAGACTCAGGTTTTGACCACTGTGACTCTCGGATCGCTCGATGATTCACAGACCGTGGATACCCTGGAAGAAGATACCGAGAAGCGCTTTATGCACTTCTACAACTTCCCACCATACGCTACTGGTGAGGTAAGACCGCTCAGGGCTGCGGGCCGCAGAGAAGTCGGGCACGGCGCCCTTGCGGAGAAGGCTCTGCGTCCGGTTATTCCTATGACCGAGGATTTCCCTTATGCTATGCTGATGCAGTCGGAAGTCCTTGAGTCCAATGGATCGACCTCCATGGCGAGCACATGCGGATGCACGCTGGCTCTTCTCGATGCCGGTGTAAAGATCAAGGCTCCGGTTGCTGGTATTTCAATAGGTCTGATGTCTAATGAGGAGAAGAAGATTCTTCTTACCGACATCCAGGCGCTTGAAGATTTCTACGGCGATATGGACTTCAAAGTAGCCGGAACGCGACAGGGCATTACCGCCATCCAGGTCGATACCAAGACCAATGGCTTAGACCGCGATGTCGTGGAAGGCGCTTTGCAGAAGGCAAAGGCAGCAAGGATGACTATCCTTGATAAGTTCGCCGAGACGATTCCGGAGGCTCGAGAGAATCTGAGCCAGTATGCGCCGAGAGTATTTGTCGTGGAGATTCACCCGGACAAGATCGGCGATGTGATTGGCCCGGGTGGCAAAGTCATCAAGAAGATCGAAGCAGAGACCGGCGCCAAGCTCGATATCGAGCAAGACGGTCATGTATATATCACTTCTGTCGACGCGGCCGGCGGCGAGAGAGCGAAGAAGATCGTTGAGGATATTACCCGTGAAGTGCAGGTCGGTGAAGTATATACCGGCCGTGTAACACGCATCGAGCCTTTCGGTGCATTTGTGGAGATTCTTCCGGGTAAAGACGGTCTTGTGCATATTTCGCAGCTTGCCAAAGAGCGTGTCAACAAGACGGAAGACGTATGCAATCTCGGCGATGAACTCCTTGTCAAGGTCATCGAGATCGGTGATGACGGCAAGATTCGTCTTACGAGACGTGGTCTTATTGAAGGCGACGAGGATTATGTCGCTCCTCCACCTGCACCCCGTAGAGAGGGTGGTGATCGCGGTGGCCGTGGTGGCGGCGGAAGACCGCGCGGAGGTGGAGAACGGGGCGGAGATCGTCCTCGAAGCTTCAAGCCAAGAGATGATAACGATGAAGGACCAAAAGTAAGGTTCAGACCGAAACACTAGAAAGAAAGCTGGATAGATGCCACCGCGAACGTAGTTTACCTGCCGTTCTGGGCGGGCGGTCACGGTGGCATTTTGACATATAAGGGGTTATAGCAAGATGGCGAGCCAGTCGTCCATCAATAAAACAATACTACCGAACGGTATTAGAATTCTCAGCGAACGCGTTCCTTATGTGGACTCGGTGTCGGTGGGCGTCTGGGCGCAGGCAGGGGCACGCGATGAAGTTCCCGCTCGCCATGGGATGAGCCACTTCGTCGAGCACATGCTCTTTAAGGGCACGAATAAACGCAGCGCCCGGCAGATCGCCGATGAGATGGATTCACTTGGTGGGCATCTTAACGCCTTCACCGATAAAGAATTCACCTGTTACTACGCTAAGGTACTTGGAGAACATTTACCGATCGCTCTCGATGTAATCTCCGATATGGTCCTGAACTCCGTATTCGATCCTGAAGAGATTAATCGAGAAAAGAATGTGGTACTCGAGGAGATCAAGCGACATCAGGACACACCTGAAGATGAAGTGCATGATGTGCTGGCTCAGACGCTCTGGAAAGGGCATCAACTCGGGAACTCGGTAATAGGGACGAGATCGGTTGTTAAGGGGATAACCCGGGAGAGCCTGATAAGTTATGTGGAAGAGTTCTACAGACCTGATGCGCTTCTGATCTGCGCGGCGGGTAATGTGGATCACAGGCAGCTCGTGGATATGGTCGGTGAGGAGTTCGGGCGCCTCGAGGGCAAGCGTGCACCGCGTGAACTGATTCCGGCTGATGCACACCTCGATTTCAATCTTATCGATAAATCGACGGAGCAGGTGCACTTCTGCCTGGGTACTTCCGGGTTTGCCCAGCATTGCTATGAGAAATACGCGCTTGCGGCGGTCGATTCGGTTTTGGGCGGTGGAATGAGCTCCCGGTTATTCCAGGAGATACGTGAGAGCAGGGGGCTGGCGTATGCGATAGGCTCCTACTCAGCTTCATACCAGGAAGCCGGCTTATTCGTCATTTATGGTGGCACAAGCGTAGAAAACGTTGAGATCGTCATGGACCTTACCCGCAAGGAATGTGACAACATGGGCCGCAATGGGGTGACCGATACGGAGCTGGAGCGAGCTAAGAATCAGATCCGTGGAGCGCTTGTCTTGGGACAGGAGAGTATGTCCAATCGCATGAGCCGTCTTGCGAAGAGCGAACTCTACTTCGGGCGTATCATCAGGATGGAAGAAATCATATCAGCTATTATAAACGTCAAGAAAGATGATGTGACCGAAGTTGCATCTCGCTTGTTTAGCGATTCGAAGTTTACGATAGCAGCGATAGGCCCGTTTAAGAAACACTCCGACATCCTGCACGAAGCGTTTACACCCACGAAATGAACGAATTACACTACGCTAAGGTATTCCTGTTAAAGCCGATTTGTAAGGAAGAGGTTTGGTATGATTAAGGTAGCTGTTCTGGGCGCCTGCGGTAAAATGGGACGGGAAGTCGTTAAAGCTGTGGCTGGTGCTGAGGACATGGCTCTGGTCGGTGCGTGCGATGTCGCGTGCGCCGGAGAGATAATTGGCGATATAGTGGGTATTTCTGAGCTCGATGTGCGAGTGGAAGTTGACTTTGCATCGATGCTTGAGAAGAGCAAACCGAATGTTGTAGTCGACTTTGCCAAACCCTTCGTTATGGATAACGTGCGTCTGATGCTCGAGCATGGGGTTGTACCGATCATAGGGACGACCGGGTTATCGCAAGATACACTTTCGGAAATAGCCAGCTTCGTCGAAAAGAGCGGCACGGGTGCGATGGTTATTCCCAACTTTGCAGTCGGCGCCGTGCTGATGATGAAATTTGCCGCTGAAGCTGCGAAGTATATGCCTAACGTCGAAATCATCGAGCTCCATCACGATAAAAAGATCGACGCTCCCTCCGGTACGGCTATTAAAACTGCTGAAATGATAGACGACGCGCGTAAGGCTGGGGGGGTCGCTGCCGAGAAGCCTCTTGGCGGGCCGGATCCTGCCAGAGGCGATGAGCGCTGTGAAGTACATATTCACAGTGTTCGTCTACCCGGGCTTGTTGCGCACCAGGAAGTATTGTTTGGTGGAACGGGCCAGCTTCTTACTATCAGGCACGACAGCATAGACAGAACGAGCTTTATGCCGGGTGTGCTGCTTGCTATAAGACGCGCGGCGAACACCAGGGGGCTAGTCTACGGCCTCGATAAAATATTGTAGGTTCGGGCGAATCTTGCTTAACGTATTCCGCGCTTAATCTGGCGCGAATTAAAAAGAGCGGGCTCGAGCTCCTCTGCGGGGGAGCGTGGGTGGCCTGTGACGAATAGGGAGGAAGTAGCATGTCCAAATTCAGTGTTGCGGTCGTCGGCGCCGGCGCCGTGGGCGAAGAAATGGTGAAGGTTCTCAATCAGAGAAACTTCCCGATGTCGAAGCTTGTGATCCTTGCGCGTTCAACGCGCAAGCAGGCAATCGATGGGGTAGAATACGATGTAAAAGAAACTACTCCTGAAGCTTTTGACGATATCGATATTGCATTTTTCGCTGGAACTGAGGGTGTTAAAGGCGCAAGCCAGTTGTTCGGATGGGAAGCCGTGGCGCGCGGTACCTTCGTGGTAGATAACGGCGATGATTTCCGTATGGATGATCGCGTTCCGCTGGTTGTGCCTGAGGTAAACGGCGATGCGCTGGCTGACCATCAGGGGTTTGTCTCGAACCCCAACTGCAGCACTATCCAAATGGTGCATGCGCTTGCTCCTCTTCACAAGAAGGCCGGCCTTAAGCGTGTTGTAGTCTCGACGTATCAGTCGGTCTCGGGAACCGGAAGCGCTGCTATCAAAGAGCTGGAACAGCAGATAAAAGATTACGTGTCCGGCGCGGAGATCAAGAACGAGCACTATCCATATCAAATACTGTGCAATCTGATACCGCAGATAAGCAGTCTCAAGAATGAATACGAGGGATATTACGGCGAAGAGATCAAGATGATCAAGGAGACCAGGAAGATCTTCGGTCTGCCGAATCTCGCCGTATCCGCGACATGCGTTCGCGTTCCGGTGTTCCGGGCCCACTCCGAGACAGTTAATGTCGAATTTAATAAAGCAATCACCCCCGATGAAGCAAGGGCAGCGCTGGCAGCTTGGCCTGGGATCGAGATTATAGACGATCCGGCAGCCGGCAGATATCCGATGCCTCTGTTCGCTGAGGGTAAAGATCCGACCTACGTCGGTAGAATCCGCCAGGATTCCTGCAATCCCAATACCCTGGATATGTGGGTTGTGGCGGACAATATTCGCAAGGGTGCAGCTCTCAACGCTGTTCAGATCGCGGAGATGGCTATTGAACGTGGGTATATAAAAGCAAAATAAAGGATACCGGGGGGCTGCGATACCGCAGCCCCTTTTAAGGAAAGAATGACCCCAACTGAAACAAAAAGAACCCCTAGAAAACTACAAATAATACCACTTGGCGGTGTGCTCGAGATCGGCAAGAACATGACCGCCTTCGTTTACAAAGACCAGATCCTGATTGTCGATGCCGGCCTTATGTTCCCGGAAGAAGAGATGCTCGGTGTTGACATAGTGATCCCCGATATCACTTATCTTGAAGAGAACTTGGATAAGATTGTGGGGATCATTCTCACGCATGGGCATGAAGATCATATTGGAGCTTTGCCCTACGTTCTCCGGCGCATCGATGTGCCTGTGTATGGCACTCCCCTCACGCTCGGACTGGTTTCGAACAAGCTTGCGGAGCACAAACTGCTGGAATTTGCACGGCTTAACGAAGTAAATTCGGGAGATATTCTCGAGATTGGCGATTTCAAGGTGGAGTTTGTCAGGGTTTCTCACAGCATACCCGATGCATCCGGCCTTGTGATTACCACTCCTGTGGGCACAATCGTACACAGCGCGGATTTCAAATTCGATCAAACCCCTATCGATGGTAATCTCGCAGATGTTACCAGGCTTGCAAGGGTGGGTGAGAAGGGCATCCTGCTTCTTCTGTGTGATACCACTAACGTCGAAAAGCGTGGTTTTACTCCCAGCGAGAGCCTGGTAGGTGAGACTTTTGATAAAATTTTCGCCACGGCGACAGGTCGTATTATTATCGCTGCATTTGCCTCGAATATCCATCGCATGCAGCAGGTATACAACATCGCGGCAAAGTATGGGCGGAGAGTTGCCGTGGTGGGCCGCAGCATGGCGGAAAACAGCAGAATAGCCGAGGAACTTGGCTACCTCACAATCCCTGAAGGAACGAAGATCAGAGTTGAGGAGCTGGATTCAGTTGAGCGAGACAAGGTCGTTATCCTCACGACCGGGAGCCAGGGCGAGCCTTTATCCGCGTTGTCACGAATGGCTATGGATGAGCATAAGCATATAAAGATCGAGGATGGTGACACTGTTATCATAAGCGCTACACCCATCCCCGGAAATGAAGATCTTGTTCTGCGAACCATCAACAGGCTCTTTAAGCAGGGCGCTAATGTTGTTTATGAGCCCGATATGCCGGTGCATGTGTCCGGGCATGGTAATCAGGGGGATATTAAGCTCCTGCTGAATCTGCTGCATCCCAAGTATATCATTCCTGTCCATGGAGAGCAGCGTCATTATGCAAAGTTCGTAACCCTTGCCGAGTCGCTCGGATACAGTCGTGAAAATATATTCTGCCTCAGCCCCGGAGATGTTTTCGAGACCAATGGTAAAAAGGCTGAAATCATCGACCGTGTCACTGCCGGAAGTGTTATGGTCGATGGGCTTGGTGTCGGAGATGTTGAAGATGTTGTGCTCAGGGATCGAAGGCATCTATCGCAGGATGGAGTTGTAATAGCCGTTGCGGGCATCGATTCCAGTTCCGCGGAGGTTGTTTCCGGACCGGACATATTCTCCAGAGGGTTTGTAGAGGAAGAACACCAGGAAGAACTGTTCGAAGAAGCCAAAAACGTTGTTTTAGGCGCAATCGAAGGTTTTGGACCTGAAGCGATGAGCGAGTTTGACGAGATGAAAGCCGCTTGTCGCAAAGCCCTTGCTAAGTTCTTATACGAAAGAACTCATCGCCGCCCGATGATCGTCCCGATCATTATGGAAGTCTAGCCCGTTCTCTGTTGATGAAATAAATGGCGTGGCAGCCAATTACCGGCTATCACGCCATTTGTATTTATCACTTAACCCGAACCTATTCTACCACTACTTCCTTTATCCACGGCAGATCTCCAGCTTTGCCAAAATAGGCATCGGCTCCGCGCTTAAGTTCAAATTTTAGAGCGTATTTGCCAGGCTTATTCGGAGATTTGATCTTAATTGAAACAACAGCGCCTTCGCCGGGAGGAACATCATCAGGTAAAGAGACTTCCGATATATCCGGCTGATCGATGAAACCTGCCGTAAGCTTAACAGCCCGATCACCTGCGCATTTCCACGTGTCCCAGCCATCGTTTCTCACACCTGCCTTAATTTCGATGATCTGATTCGCTTTTACAGCGTTCTGCATCGTATCGAATGTATAAGTTGCGCGGTAATCGTTGTTACCACCGAGCGTGTAGCGACGCAGGTAGAAATAGGTATAGGGATCGACAGGCGTAAAGCGGTATTCCGGGCGTGCGCCGCGTATTCCATCATTAACCGATTTAATCCACCCCGAGCTTTTCAGGATAGAACGGAAGCCGCGGAAGCTTGTTTTACCAGACTCACCATATTGAATGATATCCTGCACAGCTCTTTCAACCTGGCCGTCCAGGTCTTGCTCCATGTGCGCAACGACCATATTATCCAGGAGATGATCATGCTTCTTTTCCCTGGGCATCCAGACCTGGGTCATTATGCCGTCGCTCGAGAATGAAGTATACATCCTGTTGCTATCATCCGTGAGCTCACCGCAGAAGCCATTGATCACAAACCCCGTAATGCTGTAATTTAGCTTACGAAAATATGGGATATTATGCTCGATCCACGTTTTGGCGCCGGACGGTAAGCTCGATGGGTCGCGCGGTTGAAGCAGTGCGGTAGGATTTATATATCCCGCTCCTGAGTCGCCGGCGATAAAGAAATCGTTCGGGGTCTTTGTGTCATAGCACCAGTCGAATACAACCGGCATTCGCTCAATAAGATTAGGGTTAAACGCCCATCCCGATGGAACTTGCCCACGAACGGGGTCGCTCCAGATGTTCGGCATGCCATTATACATCCACGCAGCGGAATCGTAGTCGCCTAAATAGTGGTAGATGAAGTTAAGCCGCGCAACATCGCCATCGCGGTGTATGTAGCCTTTTGCCTCCAGATCTCTGCGTGTTGGTATGCGATTCTGAATCAGGCGGTCGGGCAGGGGGCAGTGCTGGAAAATAGATGCGTTTGCCAAACCGACATACCCAATCGCATCGGCATCGATGTAGACGTTATATGCCGAAGCAATACGGACCATTTCCCATTCGGTCGGGACTCCGCTGTGCTTGCCACCGGCATCTTTACGGTCGGTATATTTAATCGCCCATGGCGTGAAGCCGGAGAAGTGGATCATACCGCCGTTATTTGCCTTGTAACAGGAGAGGAATATCTCTTTGAGGGTCTCAAGGTCAAGGCCGTATCGCTGATTGGGATCATCCCTTGGAGTCTCGTCAGCCCAGACATCGAGATCGCAGAAAAATCCTTTTCGAGCGATGATGAAGTCGTGATTCGTAAGCCCAACGTTGTCCAGTGACATATCATCCGGCGCATTCAGCCAGAATGCATCGCACCAATAACCGATCTCCGCCGGGTTACACTTGCCGGTATCAATATACAGCATTTTCGCCCAGATATATGAGTCACACTTGCGGCTGCCGGTCGAATCGCGGTCCGTATCAGGAATCTTGCCTGTGCCGGTAAATTTGCCTACGAGATTATGTATTACCTTAAGCCGGGGTCCGGCGTTTATCAATCGATCATACATCGAGCCTGGAGTTTTATCATAACGGATGGGAAGCAGGTTTTCCGCTCCGCAGATTGTGGACGCGATATAACTGGTGCTTGGTACATTCGGATCCCAGATAACAGCGCCTTCGATATACTCGCTGAAGACGGTGATAGCATCTTCAATGGTGGCAAAAGGGGCAAGTTCGGAATGTTCAAGATAACCACCCTTCGACCGGATCTTACTGAGCCAGAACTGGTCCACATTCATAAAATCGATAAAGAATTGAGGTTCTTCACGGTTCACCAGTCCTTGCAGAACAGCTACGATGTGCAGTGTGTCGAATGCCGCTGTTGTCTCACGCTGGTCTTCGATATTTGGCCTGCGCAGCTTTGTAAGATCCATTGTGTATAGCTTTGCGGGCTTATGTTGAACAGGGTTATACACATAAAACGTCACCGCATGCTCGATTACCTTGTGTGCGGCACTCACTCCGATTTTTATATTATGAACTCCCTGCGCTAATCCACGGAACTTATACGATCGTTCGGATGCAGGCACTTCACTTGGACGGGCGCCATCAATGCTGATCGATTGTGAAGAAATAGGATCATGTGATTCAATCTCCCACCGCACATCAACATCTGGGCCTTTAGCGCGACCCGCATGCGCTGGTTCAACGATTCTAAGTGTGGGAGATGCAGGTGTGGTGAACGATGAGCTCTTGCTCCATTCACTCCAACCGACTGAATTGCGCAGCCTGACAAATGCATATAGCTCCGAGTCCGGTGGAAGGAGTGGAGTTTTTGCGAATGAATCATAAGTCTCTATTACGCCTGATTGCCAGACCGGCGAGGTGCCGTAATCATCATTAGAAACAATTTTGACCTCGAATGCGTCCGCTACATCGCCTATCCATGCGATATTCGTGCTCAGGGTATCGATGTGGTCGTAAGGAAATGTGATTTTGGGTGCGGCAGGGACATCCTGCATTAGCTATCTCCTCCTGCGAAGATGGCGTTTTTGCCACGATTCGTTATTGGATTATATCGTCGACGATATGCGCAGACCTTGCGCCGGCTCGCCGTCTTCCTTTTTTATCTCAAAATAGAAGCCCCAATCGCCGAATATTTGGCCGATTTTCAGCATTACCTGATTCCAACCCGCGCACAACTTGACCGGTATCCGAAACTGGCCCGGAGCAGCGGGACCTGGTTCCGGCGCATGAAGAATCTCTTTCCCGTTAAGCCATGCGATTATGCCATCATCCGAGCCTAAATCAAGCCTCACATCCCGCGGCGATTCACTGTGAATATAAGTAATAGCGTACGCTACGACATCATTTACCGGACCAAAATGGCGAGTGAGATCGATGTAACGGAGCGGCATTATATCTCCTACAATGGCCTCTTCACTGAGATGTACCCAGTTTCTACCGTCTTGTGATTGATGGAAGCCGAAATCGGTTTCAGGGCCATAGCATACATCCATTCCGTGATTATCTGTATTATCGAAAGTGCCTATCACGATGAAATCAGTGACCGAAGAATATGCCCAGTCGATGCCGGCTTCAGCCCGCATTCGATCAATAGATGCTTTTACTTCGATTGTATGGTGACCGGTCATTTGGCGCCTGGGGATACCGAGGTCGAAAGTCCGGTAGTTCGGTCGCGAGTCGTGCCTGGGAGTGAGTTTCCAGTCCTGTGGAGCATTCACGGTGAACGTCAAGCCATCATAATTACCCGCATCTTCACATAAGGCGCTGACGACCAATACCGGTGGATTCTCATGCTCGGAAGCCAGAAGAGCCGCCGATACCTCTAGAGCCGGCATACATGCCACCTGATCAGCGAAAGCTGTGTTTGTAAATGTAATTTCAGCTCCACGGCTACAGTCCAGGGTAAAGCTCATCGTTGCCCGAGCAGATTGCTCATCGTATTGAAAATAAACTTCTTTACCGTCCAGGATAACAGCAGCGGGTTGCGAAACTCCGTGCAGGCACAGAACGGTTTCACGGGTAGATCTCATTCCGTAAAAAGTGCCTTCAGCCGGGGAAATAATGAATCGCACAAGATTATTCTCATGCTTAGCAGTGAAGCGAGTCAGAGCGTATTCGCCTCGCTCATTTGCCTGTGTCGAACCATCATCCTCGTAGAGAGTAAATTCGCCACCCTCACCATAAAAGATGTGAATGGTCAAGGGATCTGGACAGGGATTAACAGTCTTTTCTGATAATGCCATCGACGGAATAATTGCGCCAGCCCGCGCGAACAGGGGAATACGATTGATCGGGCAGCTGTATGTTATAACCTGCCCACCTTTATAGCGCCTTAGCGTCCAGTAATCATACCATGTGCCCTCGGGCAGGTAGATATCCAGGTGCGCGTGCCCCCGCGAAGCCGGATTCGTGACAGGGCAGACCATCAGCGCATCGCCGAGCATATATTGCCCACTGTGCGAGTAGCTCTCCTCATCATCCGGCCACTGAAGATAAATCGGCCTCAAAAGTGGTAGAGATTTAATTGATGCTTCGTAACACAGCGAGTAGAGATACGGAATCAGCCCTTTTCGTAGATCATATATGGCCATAAACGCAGCACTGACTTTATCACCATATTCCCAAGGCGCACGATCGCCATGATCGCTGTGCACTCTTAGAAATGGAGAAAGCGCGCCGAATTGAAGCCACCGGATATAGAGCTCGGAGTCGAGATGATTCCCGCTGAAACCACCGATATCATGTGACCAGTACGGCATCAGCGCGTTGCCCGATTTACTGGTAAACTCGACCTCATATTTGAGCGCAGACCAGTCCGATCTGGTGTCTCCCGAGAAGCCGACAGGATATCTGTGCGAACCGATACCACCGAACCGGCTCAATATCATTGGCCGTGCATCGGAATAGCGCTTTTCGAACTCATAATAGACGGCGTTTGTCCAGTGCTGACTATCTAAACCATTCATCCGGGCAGCATCGCCATCGATCCACCAAAAATCCACGCCCTGATCGAATATTGAGCGATGGAGTAGATTCATATAAGCTTCGGCCTGATTCTTGTCAGCAAGATTAAGCCTGATCGGTTTATCAGCAGGTAAACCAAGCGCATTGCGGATCTGAGGAGCATGTGTGTCTTGATCGGGGACACCACCGGGGTGCACATTTGCTGAGACTTTCATCCCTTTTTCATGGAGCCAACTGATAAGGCTTTCGGGATCGGGGATCAGATCGGTGTTCCAGTCGTAACCCTCCCAACCATGCCTGTGCCAATCGACATCGAAGACCATCACATCCAACGGTATTCCAAGATCATCGAATCGATCGGCAATCTCTCGGAAATCGTTATCGGAATAGGGGAAGTAACGCGAAAACCATAATCCGAGCGAATACCGAGGAATCATTGGGATTTTACCAGCCAGCAAAGCCAGCGATCTCAGCGCTTCGGAGTAACTTTCGTATGCGGTGAAATAAAGGTCGCGATAATTCCGATCGTGCTGCTCGATAAGCCCGCCGGTAGCTGAATCGATCGTGGGTGTGGAAGAATCATCGAGCACGAAATACATATTCCTGCTCAATACACCTGGCTGTGTTTCCGGCAGCTTACCCGCCCCGACACAATCTAGACTTCTCAGAGTACCGCCAAGGTTCGCATCATCCGCATCGCCAAAACGCCACTGCCGCAGGGTACCTCTTACTCGCCACTTTATGATCAGATCATCAGCCGTGAAATGCGAGCTATCAGGGTTGCACCGGATTGTAAGGCACGGTGTGCTCAGGACAAGCATGTTTCCATCGCGGATCTCGGAGACTTCAGCGCTTTCCGGACTGCGATTACAGATAACAGCAGTTGCATCGTCCCGAAAGAGCCTGCCAGGCGAGTGCTCGATGCGCACAATCGAGTCGGAATAAAACTGGAAACGAAAACATCCTGCTGAAATTGTCCTGCGTAACACCAAAATAAAAATCCTCACTACCTGGCATGATTTACACTGTGCCAATTGCAGTGTTATCTACAAGGGCTGCTCGTTCCTGCCCGCCTTCTAACCTTCCCGGCGTATGTGATACAATGCTTTGTCAGAATAGAGCAGAAGGTGAGCAAAATGAAAGTAGGAATCGTGGGACTGCCGGAATCAGGCAAAACCACTCTTTTTAGAGCCCTGACACGGGGTACAGTTAGAACTGATGATTTTGGAAGCGGCAAACCAAATGTGGGAGTGGTGAGCGTGCCGGATCCCCGCATCGATTATTTTGCCGCTGAATATAATCCTAAGAAAATCACTTATGCAAGCATAGAATTTATCGACGGCGCGGCGCGAATTATGAAAGATGAATCGCGAGCGAAGTTCGGCTCGGATTTCTTTGCTGATGTAAGGCAGGTCGAAGCGCTCGTTCACGTTGTCCGGGGCTTCGTCTCCACATCTGGAGATGCCCCGACACCCGGGGCAGATGTGCAGACCTTGAATGATGAGCTTCTTCTTGCCGACCTCCAGCTTGTCGAGAACCGGATTGAGCGCGTGGAAAAGCAGCTCCATGGAGTAAAAAAGGGCTCGACTACTCCGGCAACAATCGAAATGGCTCTTTTAGAAAGATTAAAGGCTCATTTGGAAGAAGGCGGTTCTCTTAAGACTATTGAGCTGACATCAGACGAAGAAAAGAGCCTGAGAAGCTATGATTTCCTTACGCTGAAACCGATGATGGCTGTTCTTAATATCGCGGAGGATGAGATCGGGACCGACAGCGACACTAAGCAGATATTCAGAAAAGCCTGTGAAGAAGCGGGTATTCCCGCGTTCGAGCTCTGCGCGAAGGTGGAGATGGAGGTTGCGGAGCTCTCAGATGAGGAAGAAGCGGAGTTCTTGCAATCGATGGGAATCGATGAACCGGCGCGCAATGTTCTCATTCGGGCATGCTACGCCGCGCTGGGCCTTATCTCGTTTATTACCGCCGGCGAACCGGAAGTAAGGGCATGGACGATAAAAGCCGGATCCAAAGCCGTCGATGCCGCGGGGGCTATCCACTCCGATCTAGCACGCGGGTTTATTCGCGCAGAGGTGGCGAATTTCACCGATGTTCAGGCTGCCGGTGGCTGGGAAGCCGCGAAACAGAAAGGTGTTGTGCAGCTTCAAGGTAAAGAATATGTGGTGCAGGATGGGGATGTAATGTATATCCGGTTTAAGGTATAGGATAAACCGGGCCAGGTATCATATTGTTTCGTTCGCCAGCCTGCTTAATTTTGTATATACTTGAAAAATAGTGAAATTCGGGATTGACAGGCAGGCGCGAACCTAGTAATATTACCAGTGCTTCTTTTTCTCCTTCACTACCTCTGCTAGGCTTGGCTGGACGCCCAACAGCCAAGTCATCTTTTTATGAGCGCCGAAAAAGGATTTCACCAAGCCATCCGCGTTTCAAGTCTATTGCGGAAAAATTGCAGACTTCATGGCAGCAGTAGCACCTGATGCACTTCTCCAGATCGATCTGCGGAGGCCGGCCTGGGGCAATTGCTTTCACAGGGCATACTTTCGCGCAATCCCCACACCCGGCGCAATCGTCTGCTTTGATTATTGGAGAAGCGGTGAGCTGCTTTCTAAGCATGCGCCGGATTGGAGACGGTATGCGTGCCCAGTCGTTTCGCCCTGACGATTGCTTAAAATCCTTTATCTCCACATCGGCAATAGACTCGCCGCGAATTTCTATATCGGAAAGATTTCCGCAGCCAAGACCCTGCTCCGTTGCAAGCCTGGTAGTATAGATCGAGAGCGGATCGATGCCTGTGATCGCGCAGGCAACAGCATCGAGCGCGACCGCGTCGCCGGATGCCAAAACCACCCCGACTTGCTTCGCTCGTCCTGCGTTAGGTCCTTCACCCTCCATCGCTGCAACGGCATCCATTATGTGTATTGCAGGATGAATAGCGCCATAAAGATCGACAAGCATCTGAGAAAAGACCTGGCGATCTTCGGCAGCTTGAACGTGAAACAGTCCCTTTCTTACGCCCGGGATGCAGCCGAAGACATTTTTTACGGCTCCGCTAAATAAAGTCAGACCATGCGTCTTTAATTTCGGGATATTAACGACAATATCTGCATCGAGGACAGCTTTTGCGATTTCGAAACTCTTGTAGAAGTGTCCTTGGGGGTAGGGAACCGCTACATGATCTTCTTCGAAGCGCACGGTATCGATGCCAAGCTCACGCGCGACGGCTGCAACTCCCGTGGTCTCACAGAGCTTTGCATATTTTTCCTTGCTTTGCCCGTTAAAAGGCGGGCTATCGCCGATTGAAATACCGCAATTACCGCGCAGGGCTATTTCAGCTATGCTTTTCACTATCTGCGGATGTGTAGTGACTGCTTCTTCAGGTTTTTTGGTAGAGAGCAGGTTCGGCTTTAGAAGAATACTCTTTGTCCCATACATTATGCCCTCCAATTCGGCGAGACGCAGAGCTTCTTCTACGGCTGCGGTGACATTATTTGAGGTGTAGTCCTCACACCTGGTTATTGAGACTATGCTTCTATTATTCACAGCTTAAAGGGTAAGCAATATCCGCAAGTAAATCAAGTCAATTAGCGGCTACATCTCCTGTTCTTTGATTTGACACTTACCGGCAACCATAATAAAATAACATGGGCACGGAAAGTCCCCTATATTATCCCCGGAGCAATGATTTGATATTAACCATTACACCAAACGCTTCGATCGATAAAACCTATGTAATCGAGGGATTCGGAGTCGATCGTATGCATCGTCCGAGCGAAAGCAATACGGTTGCGGGTGGTAAGGGTATCAACGTTGTTCGTGTCTTTAACGAATTGGGGAGAGACGGACTCGCGACGGGCTTCGTTGGAGGCCGCATGGGAGAAGCGATTCTCGAGTGCCTGACTCAGGAAAATATCCGCCACGATTTTCTGCATATACAAGGCGAATCTCGTCTCTGTATAAAGGTGATGGATCCAAGAAGCGGAACGCAGACCGAGATCAATGAGATTGGGCCGAATGTATCAGAAGATGAAGTCGAGAGGATGCTTGAGAAGATAGCGGACCTTTTGGTGGGTATGGATTACGTAGTGTTATGCGGGAATGTGCCGCCGGGAGTGCCGCTGTCGTTTTATGGAGATATTATAAAGGTCGCGAAGAGGATGGAAGTTAAATCGGTCCTCGATACAAGCGAAGAGCATCTTCGTGAGGCAATTAAGGCTGGACCGTATATGGTCAAGCCGAATGTAGCTGAGCTTTCACAGCTGGCGGGACATGAACTTTTTACGCTCGAGGAGATATCTGGCGCGGCGAAGAGCCTGAAACAATATGGTGTGAGTGTAAGCGCTATCACTATGGGCAGAAGCGGCGCAATGGTTACGGATGGCGTGCGTGCATGGTTGGCGACTCCGCCGGAAATCGATTTCACAAGCTCTGTGGGATCTGGGGATTCATTCGTTGCCGCATTCCTGGATACATGCCTATCCGGGCAGCCGCTTTCGGAGGCTTTAGTATCGGGAACCGCGGCCGGAGCTGCAAATGCTACCACTTATGGCGCTGGTTTTTGCTCAAAAGGTAGTATAATGGATATAAGGCAGAGGGTAACCCTCACCGAGTTAAGCTGATATCCGGAGACAATAATGTTTCATTTACCAGCAGGCCCTGAGCTGATTGTCATCCTTGTGATTGCTCTGATCGTGTTCGGGCCAAAGAAATTGCCGGAGATCGGGAAATCGATCGGGCAAGGCTTGCGAGAGCTTAAAAAGGCTTCCCGCGAAATCACGGATGCGTTTCAGAACATCGATGAAGATGATGAACCATCATATTCGAGTAAAAGCTCGTTACCTACTACTACGACACTCCCTGATGAACATATAGAGAACAGGGAACCGGCGCAAGTAACAAAGGAGATAACCCAAAATGCTGACAATAGCGAACATCATGGGGGTTAACGACTGGCTGATTGTTGCAATCATCGTTATGCTCCTCTTTGGCGTAAAAAAGCTCCCGGAAATCGGCAAGTCTATGGCGGAAGGCATACACGAGTTCAAGAAAGCCACAAAGAAAGCCCAGGAAGAAGATATGGAAGAAGCCAGCAAGAAGGATGGGCCGGCAACCCAGGGTTAACGCAGCTTGCAGATGAGTTGACGAAATTATCTGAATGGCTCTGAGAATTTGACTTCCGACTACCGATCTGCTAATATAGATAGGTTAGGGTAGCCAGTATCGGCTATCCGCCGCACAGGGGTGGACTAAACAAGTATGAATACAATTCTTGTTGCGCTTCAAATTATTAGCGCTCTCGCGCTTATTGGGATAGTTATGTCCCAGGCTACAAAGAGCGAAGGGCTGACCGGTACTATTGGTGGTAAGACAGAATCAGCGTTCCAGGGTAAGCCCGGGCTCGATGATCATCTTCAGGAAATCACCAAGTGGGCTGCGATCTCCTTTATGGTCGTGAGCTTTATCGTGGCTTTTATCATAAAATAGTTTTTAGTGGCCGATAAACTGTGAGCCGTCTGCGATTTTAACTAGCGCAGGCGGTTCATTTTCATCCGGGGTAAGAGGATCAGGCAGCAAGGCGCTGTGAGTTTTCCCTGGATTGATAAGGGCACTCAGCGCATTCAGGGAGATAGCATTCCATGCAATCGCTATCCTGCGCTTCCTTGGCTGTTACAAACATATAAACATAGAGCGAAATGCTCCCTAATAACCATCCTGCAATAAAAGGCATCCACATCACACAAACCCTCCAATGCATGTTATCGGAACCATAATCTCGATTCTTCAGATTTTATTCAGTGATAAAGGCCCCTCGCTCATGTTCACACTTGCTTAAGGCGGACTTAAGGGATATAATTTAACACAACATTACCGACTGTCCTGCGTCATAATAATACGCGAACGTCCGTTAGGCACTAAAGGAGGCCTTAAATGGAACAGCGCCAGTATCTTCTAGATCAGAAAGATATACCTTCGGAATGGTATAATGTAGTCGCAGACCTCGGAACACCGCCACCGCCACCGCTTCACCCTGCAACTCAGCAGCCCTGCGGGCCTGAGGATCTCGCCCCGATCTTCCCAATGGCGATCCTCGAACAGGAAATGAGCTCGCAGCGCTGGATTAAGATACCTGAACCCGTTATGGAGAAACTGGCGCTATGGCGGCCAAGTCCGCTATATCGTGCCGTAGCATTCGAAAAAGCTCTCAAGACACCCGCGAAGATATATTATAAATACGAAGGCGCGAGCCCGGCGGGCAGCCACAAGCTGAATACAGCGATCGCTCAAGCCTACTACAACAAAATGGAGGGCACAAAGCGGATAGCTACTGAAACCGGGGCAGGGCAGTGGGGAAGCGCGCTTTCGATGGCATGTAGTTTCTTCGGACTTGGGTGCACGGTGTATATGGTAAGGTGCAGTTTCTACCAGAAACCTTACCGGAAATCGCTGATGCATGTGTATGGCGCCGAAGTCTTTCCGAGCCCGAGCGAGAAGACTGAGTTCGGACGGCAGATCCTTGCAAAAGATCCGGATTGCCCGGGAAGCCTCGGCATTGCGATTAGCGAAGCGCTGGAGGATACAGTCCATCATGATGATGTCAAATACTCCCTGGGCAGCGTCTTGAATCACGTCATTCATCATCAAACCGTTATAGGCCTTGAAGCCAAGAAACAGATGGAATTGGCGGGAGTTTATCCGGATGTGATTGTCGGATGCGTCGGCGGTGGAAGCAACTTCGGTGGAATTGTAATGCCTTTTATGGCTGATAAGTTCGCTGGAAAAGAGGTCAGGGCGGTTGCTGTTGAGCCGATGGCATGTCCCACTCTTACCTCTGGAGCATATAAATACGACTACGGCGACACAGCACAGATGACACCGCTGCTGAAGATGCATACTCTGGGCGCGGATTTTGTCCCGCCCGCGATACACGCCGGAGGGCTCAGATATCATGGCATGGCGCCGCTGGTCAGCCTCCTCGTGGATATGGGAATGATCGAAGCCGTTGCTCTCGATCAGGTGGAAATATTCGAATCCGCGGTGCTTTTCGCCAGAAGTGAAGGCATCGTTCCCGCGCCGGAATCTTCGCATGCTATATGTCAGGCTGTGAAAGAGGCGAAGCGTGCGACTGAAGAATGTAAGGAAACGGTGATACTTGTAAACCTGAGTGGTCATGGTTTCCTTGATCTGGGCGCTTATGACTCTTACTTCGATGATAAAATCAGGAGTACCGCACAGTAATATTAAGCAGGTAATCACCTCACTGGCGTGTAAGCGTCAGAAAGGGTTGGAAGTTAAAGCCCGCTACAACTTGTAAGCGGGCATTTTTTTGTATATGGAGGATATATGAAATTCTCGATATGCAATGAAGTGTTTGAAGGCTGGAAATTTAACGATATCTGCGCTGCTGTGCGAGATGCCGGCTATACGGGCATCGAAATAGCGCCATTCACTACAGGAAAGCTGGCGGGAGAAATTACACGCGAAGAACGCTGCGCAATGCACAGCGCTGCTGCTCAGTACGGCTTGGAGATTGTCGGGCTGCATTGGGTTCTGGCTCAGACACAGGGGTTTCACATCAACTCGCCCGATCGCACGGTAAGAGAGCGGACCAAAACCTATCTTATCGACCTCATCAACCTCTGCTCCGACCTTGGAGGAAGAGTGATAATCTTTGGTTCTCCGAAGCAGCGCTGTATTGCCCCTGAGCTTACCAGGCAGCAAGCCTGGAATTATGCCCTGGAGACATTCTGCGGAATCGTGCCGACATTGGAAGATCGAGGCATCACATTCTGCCTGGAGCCTCTTGCCCCGGAGGAAACAAACTTCATCAACACCGCTGATGATGCCGCTGAGATCATTTCAGCTATCGATTCACCCAGCTTTCAGCTCCTGCTTGATGTGAAAGCGATGTCTTCCGAGCAAACACCTATACCGCAAATCATTCAAAAACATAAGAGCATCGTAAAACACTTCCATGCAAATGATGCAAATAAGCGCGGACCTGGGTTTGGTAATACTGATTTTACACCCATAGCAGCAGCTCTTAAGGAGATTAATTATACGGGTTGGGTTTCAGTGGAAGTCTTTGATTTCAAGCCTGATCCGGTTACGATAACTACCGAATCGATTAATTACCTCAGAAATGTTTTTACAGACGAAGGAGCTCGGGAATGAATTTCATAGTAACAGCAGGTCCTCACGGCTACCATAATTGCCCAATGCAAGCTCATATTGATGTGTATGATCTCGGATATGGTGAAGCTTCGCTTGTGGATGAGAGCGGAAACAGGATTCCATGTCAGATATTCAGTGACCGTGGAGCTCCTGTTGTTGCATGGATCGAAACGGAGATGAAGCCGCATGAGACCAGGACTTATCGCCTGGAAACCACTCCTGCCGGCTTAAAGAAGGGTGTTGAGATCGAGGATATTGGTGGAGGCAGGCTCGAGGTCAGGATCGACGGCGATCTCTTTACAAGATACCACTACGGTGACGAATGGCCTCGCCCGTTTCTTTATCCATTCACCGGTCCTGATGGTGTCGGCATTACCAGGAATTATCCGATGAGAGATGATGTGCCGAATGAAATGAAAGACCATCCGCATCATCGCTCGGTGTGGGTTGCTTATGGTGAAGTCAATGGTACTGACAACTGGAGCGAGCAGGAAGGGCATGCCTGCATCCGTCACGTCTGCTTCGAGGAAGTAATGGGTGGACCTGTGTTCGGGCGTATTCGATCGGTAAACTCATGGATCAGCCACGACGGCGCAAAGCAGATGGAAGATGTGAGAGAGTTCACTTTTTACAATCTCAGCGATGAACGCATTGTCGATGTAAACATCAGGTTTACCGCAACCGATGGCGATGTCGCGCTGACAGACACTAAAGAAGGCGGGATTATATCCGTTAGAGTCGCCACTTCGATGGATGGTGACAGAGGTGGAAGCATCATAAATGCCTACGGAGGCATAACAGAAGCCGAAACATGGGGCAAGCCCGCGCATTGGGTAGATTATTACGGTCCGGTCGACGGAAAAACGATGGGCGTCACCATTATGGATCACCCTCTTAGCTTTCGTTATCCCACCAGGTGGCATGTGCGTGACTACGGTCTTTTCACCGCGAACCCATTCGCCCTGCAGTACTATGAACCGAACAGGGGATTTAAAGGCGACTACACGATTAAAAATGGCGAGGGGATCGATTTCAAATATCGCTTATACGTCCACGAAGGCGATACCGAAAAAGCCGGTGTTAAAGAGAAATACTTCGGTTTTATCGCGCCGCCGAAGATAGCAGTAAGCTGATAAACTAAAAGTAAATTAGATCGGTCGTCTTACGATGGCATCAGTCATCCGCGCCACGCGCGTCATTTCTTTTACGTCGTGCACCCGAACTATATCCGCGCCATTAGCTATGGATAAAGCGACAGTGGCAGCGGTGCCTTCAAGCCGCTCTTCAGGTGGAAGACCGCCAAGGACCTTGCCTATGGTAGCTTTCCGCGATGTTCCGATAAGTATAGGGCGTCCGATAGATTTGAACTCGGATAATCTGCGCAGTATTTCCAGATTATGCTCTGAAGTCTTTCCGAAGCCGATGCCGGGATCGATCATCAACATCTTCTCATCCGCTCCTGCTTCCACAAACGCGGCAATGCGCTCACGAAGGAAACCGGCGATGTCACTCATTAAATCCTTATAGCACGGATTGGTCTGCATATCGAGTGGGGTGCCCTTTATATGCATCATGACCGCGGGGCAGCGTTTTTGAGCAATGAGCGCAGGCATATTATTATCAAATGTGCCTGCGCTTATGTCATTAACGATTAAAGCACCGGCATCGATCGCTGCTTCTGCTACCTCAGCGTAGTATGTATCGATAGATATAGGCACATCAATAGCTTTGGTAAGCTCGCGGATGACCGGTACGACACGTTCGATCTCTTCTTGAGGTGAAACAGGTTGCGAGCCTGGTCGTGTAGATTGACCACCGATATCGATTATATCCGCGCCATTTTCTACCATCTCCAACCCATGCTTGATCGCGGTCTGATGATCGAAATACATTCCGCCATCTGAAAAAGAGTCCGGAGTAACATTAAGTATCCCCATCAGCAGCGTTCGCATGCCGATCAGTTCGTACATAGTGCCGATGCGAGTGTCTTCACAGGAATCGAGAGGTGGAACATTAGGAGAAGAATCGAAGTGCCTTATAGCAGCTTCTACTTCACCTGCAAGCACGTCACAGCCGAATCCCTGTTCCCGGAGCGTGAGAAGCGCCCGCTGGAAGTGTTTTCGTGTGCCGGTGAGAATAACATCGCAATGGTCTACTTTAGCAGTAATAATATCGCGGCTGACGACAGCATCGCCGCCGTTCGAGAGGAACGTCTCTTTGAGAATATGCACTATCGGCCGGCGAACATGCTCGAGCTTCACCATATAATGGCGAGTCTTAGGAAGCATATGCCTTATGCCGGCATCCTCAGCGTCAACATGCTTCATTTCCGCGATGATTTCGGCATCGGTTGCTAACGAAAGGACGCGCGCATTATGAGGCATATCAATTCTCCTTGTTTGAATATTCTTCCGCCAAAAGCCGCTCTACATACAACCGGTGCTCTGGAAAACGAGCTCTCGCAAGCGCCAGAAAATCACGGAGTTCATTTTCTGCCTGATCGATAAATCCGGCTTTACGCAGAGCGATAGCCAGATTAAAACGGGTTTGCGGATCTTTAGGATCGACTTTGGCTGCTTCGCGGAAATGATAAATTGCTTCTTTATACGCTCCGCCGGTCAAATACGCGCAGCCCAGATCGAAATGGGGGATTGGATCATCACAGCCTTTCTCAACAGCCTTGTTCAAAGCACCGATGGCGTCATCTCTTTTATCTAAAGAAAGCAGCGTAATGCTGGAATTTATGAGTATATCTATTGATTCCGGAGAGAGATAAGCGGCGCGCTCATAAGCTTGTCGCGCTTCTTCATACCGCCCGAGCTCATCAAGAGCAAGCGCGAAGTTATAGTGAGCAATCGGGTTATCAGGCTCTTGTTCAACCGCAGATTTGAACTGCTCTACCGCGCGATCGAGCTTGCCCAACATCGCAAGGCGTATGCCCCAATCAATAAGATCCACTTTCTGATCGGATGCTGCATCATCCTGATCGGAATGCTCAGGGGTTTCATCATCAGGCTTCCGGCGACGAAACGGCCACGCCGACAACGATATGGAAATACCGGAAAGCAGTATTAATCCTGAAAGTCCGCTTCTTGCTATACCATATTCGATCAATCGAGTTGCCTCCGCTGCATTCGATCTCACGACCCTTGTTAATGTTTATTAGCTAAAATCTCTTCATTATCCTGCTAGTAATATCAGTGCCCATGGCACGCAGGTTGCATAAAATTAATGCGGAGGAAGATGGAGATGCTTAACTGTCCTTTTAGAGTAACAATGAGAGTAGAGACGCGCCAGGATCGAAGACCGACGCGAAAAACCGCCAGGTGGGCTGGTCACTCGCAAAAATGGTCATCGGTATGGGAGACCGGCTGGTTCGCTTAGCCTGCATTTATAATATGAGTCCTTTATTTTCGCGGCATATGCAGCTATGTTCGCCAGAAATCCGCGTAATTGCATTTAATAATACGGATTGAAGGCTCTGACCGGCTGCAGCCATCGCTTCACGAACCTCTTCATGAGCGAGCGGGGTAGGGGAGATGCCGCATGCGGGATTAGTCACGATCGCGAGTGCTCCGTAGCATAATCCGGCCTCTCTGGCAAGCACGACCTCTGGTAGATTTGTCATCCCAATTACATGAGCGCCCCAGGATGCGTATAGTTTTATTTCCGCCGGGCTTTCGTAGCGCGGACCTTCTACACCCACATAAATTCCCTGGGATTCGTATACGACACCGATTTCCGAGCATGCCCGGCGTAAAGCATCAGAAACGGCTTGGCAGTAGGGATTAGTGAAATCGGTATGGACCACCACACCATCTTCACCGTCGAAGAATGTATCCTGCCTGTGTTTCGTAAGATCGATAAAATCTGAGAGCACGGCGAACGATCCGCATCCAAGCTCAGCTTTCAACGAACCGACCGCGCATACTCCAATTGCACAATCTACCTGCAAGCTTTTCAGCGCAGCGATTTGAGCGCGATAGTTGATACGGCTGGGCGGCACCGCGTGCCCGAGCCCGTGCCTTGGCACGAAAACAAGTTCGATCTGATCGAGCTTCCCGCTTATAATATCTGCAGAACCGAAACGTGTGGTTACGGTAGAAGCCTTACCACCGCTAAAGCAGGCCATTTCATCTACACCAGTTCCACCTATTATCGCAATCGCCATTTGTATCCTCCACAGTTGACAAATGCCTCACCTGGTTGCTAAACTCCTTCATGTGACACATACATCAATGCGGCAGTCCTCTCTGCTGCTGTGGCAATGTTTGAGGCGTTTAGGAGTAACGGAATAAATTACACTAGTATACGCCCCGAGGCATCCGAATAAAATACGCTCGGAGCATTTCGCGACTTATGCTGTGGAGGCTGTTTCCTCCCTGGAACTCCCGTGCCTGAAGATGGGAGGGAAATAGACGGTTCTGATTCGGTATATTATACTGGATCAGGCAGGAAGCGTACTTGCCCGGACCTAAGTAGAATGATGTAAGTCTGGCACGGGAAAGGAGAAGAACGCTGATGGAAATGGATTTGCAGATCAACGTTCGGAACAACGGATCTGTCCCCATCATTGACCTCACTGGTGAAGTAGACGCATACACATCCGCACGTTTCCGAGAAGCTATGGTCGATCTTATAGAGACCGGCGCAGCCCACCTTATTATCAGTATGATGAAGGTTGAATATATCGACAGCTCAGGACTGGGCGCCCTTGTCGGAGGTCTCAAAAGATCAACTGAGCGTGGTGGACGTATTGTCATAGTTTGTGATAATCCTCAGATACGAAAAGTCTTAGAAA
>Ga0123519_10001348_pt1 | contig 42041 bp, 36 predicted proteins | sample YelNatPaOPRAMG02_FD_87396 | JGI IMG/M metagenome (GOLD analysis project Ga0123519, IMG submission 87396) | Hot spring microbial communities from Yellowstone National Park - Yellowstone National Park OP-RAMG-02 (version 2) | ecosystem: Environmental > Aquatic > Thermal springs > Hot (42-90C) ...
TCAGAAATTGTTGAAACCAGATACGGCAAGGTAAAAGTGAAAGTCGTAATCACAGAATACGGCAAAAAATATATTCCCGAATTTGAAGAGTGTAAAAAAATTTCAATTGAAAGAAATATTCCAATTGCCGAAGTTTACAACGAGATAATTAAATTGAATAAATGATTAAAATCATCACTATCATTTTACTCAACATTTTATTCACTATTTCAATATTAAATTGTAAAAGTAAAACCACAATGGACAATCAAACTGAAATCTTTGATAACAAGAAATATGAACTTGCAACTTTTGGCGGTGGATGCTTCTGGTGTACTGAAGCTGTCTTCAAACAAATCGATGGCGTGGTAGAAACTGTTGTTGGTTACGCAGGCGGAGATGTGGAGAATCCAACTTATGAACAGGTTTGCACTGGAACAACTGGTCATGCTGAAGTTTGTCAGGTAAAATATGATCCAGAAAAAATTTCCTACAAAGACTTACTCGAAGTTTTTTTCAAGACACACGATCCAACGACATTAAATCGTCAAGGTGCTGATGTTGGAACTCAATATCGTTCAGTAATTTTTTATCACAATGATGTACAAAAAAATTTAGCTCTTAAATACATCAAAAAGCTCGAAAGAGAAGGTGTTTATTCAAAACCAATTGTCACTCAAGTTGAGCCATTGAAAAATTTTTATCGTGCAGAAGAATATCATCAAAACTACTTTGAAAAAAATCCTTACAGCACTTACTGCATTTTCGTTGTTGCCCCCAAAGTTGATAAAACGAAAAAACTTTTTAAGGAAAGATTGAAGAGAGATTAGTTATTTGCGAATTATTTCATTACTGAAAACTTAAATACTTCTCTTTGTTGATTGATCATTAATTCTACAAAATAAATTCCACTTTTCAATGTATTTGTGTTTAGTTCAATTTCATAATTACCTGAATTTAATTTTTCATCATTGGTTACAAATAATTTCTCTCCAAGAATGTTGTAAACAGCAAGTGCAACTTTTGTTATGGAATTAAATTCAGTCTTTTGGATTTCATATCTGATTTTTACTGTACCATTTGTTGGATTAGGAAATGGTTTCTCGATTCTGATTAATTCAGATTTATTTTTTTGTCCTTCTACTTTTGTAACTTTTTTGAATTTATAAATTCTACCTTCGTAACCAACAACATAAATTTCATTTTGATCATCTACTCCAAAGGAGCTAATTGCTTGTGGACAGACACTGATTAATTCATTGGAGGTTGTAGAACCATCGTAACTTAAAGCCCATATTTTTTTTGAACCGAAATCACCATAAATGTATTTTCCACTTAATTCAGGAAATTGATTTCCACGATATGCATATCCACCTGTTATTGAAATTCCTTCGGTATGAGAATATTCATAAATCGGGAAAATGTATGAGCCAGTGCATCCAGAAAGATTATAAGGATGATTACCTTCATAACAACGCCATCCATAGTTTCCACCATTTACTATTAAGTCAATTTCTTCCCAAGCATCTTGACCAACATCGGCACACCACAATTTATTCGTTAATGGATCAAAAGAGAATTTCCAAGGATTTCTAAGTCCGTATGCATAAATTTCTTTTCGCACATCAGGATCAGTAGAATTTATAAATGGATTATCAGGCGGTATAGAATAATTTAATGGTGGTTGTGGATTGTTTACATCAATCCTTAAAATTTTCCCTAGTAGATTTTTAATGTTCTGAGCATTGTTTTGTGGATCACCTGCAGAACCACCATCACCTGTGGCTATGTAAAGATAACCATCAGGACCAAAAGCAATACAACCACCATTATGATTCGAATATGGTTGATTAAATGTAAGTAAAATCTGTTCAGAATTTTTATCTGCTGAGTCTGGATTTGTTGATGAGACTCGAAAACGCGAGATAATAGTCCTTCTTGGATTGCTGGCAGTATAATTGACATAAAAATATCCATTCGATGAAAATTGAGGATGAAATGCAAGTCCGAGTAAACCCATCTCTCCACCTGAGGAGACTCTATCTGTAATATCGAGAAAAACCTTGTTGGTTGTCGTGTTTCTATTGTTTATAAATACAATTATTCTTCCTTGCTGTTCAACAACAAAAAGACGATTTGTCCCATCCTTCGGAGATTGTAAATCAACTGGATTAGAAAAATTCAAATATGGAAAAGCTTCCTCCAGAGTAAAAGTTGTTGAAAGTGTCTCATTACACGAAGCTATTAGTAAACTAAAACTCATTAAGAACAAAATTTTGCTTAACATATTGAAAGCCTTTCGTTTAATTTTAAACTCAATTTTGGATTATTCGGAGAATTAATCAATTAATTTTTTAAGAAGCATTCAATCCACTAATAATTCCCGACATAAAATTTTATTTTTGCTAAAAATACTTCAACAATTTTATAAATCATTAAGGAGTTATTAAATGAAAAAAGTATTAGTCAAAGAAACAAACAAAGAATTTATTGTTGGTAAAATTGCTTGTGTTGGAAAAAACTATCTCGAACATGCAAAAGAACTCGGTGATGCTGTACCTGAAAAACCAGTTATCTTCTTGAAGCCCTCATCTTCAATTATTTTCAGTGGAGAAAAAATTGTTTATCCGGAATTCTCTAAATCTTTGCACTATGAAACAGAACTCGTTCTTCTAATTGGAAAAACAGGAAAGAAAATTTCAAAATCTGAAGCATTAAAATATATTGAGGCTTACACAGTTGGACTTGATATGACTCTCAGAGACTTGCAATCGGAAGCAAAAAAACTCGGACATCCATGGACAATCTCAAAATGCTTCGATACTTCAACAGTCCTCGGTGAATTTATTCCAGCAAGTAAAATACAAAATTCCAATTCACTTGATTTAAGACTTTGGGTAAATGATGAACTCAAACAAAACGACAACACTTCAAATATGATTTTCTCAGTTGAAGAGATTGTTGAATATCTTTCATACTACTTCACACTCGAAGAAGGTGATTTGGTTTTTACTGGAACTCCAAAAGGTGTTGGTGAAGTGAAAGTTGGCGATAGATTAAGAGCAGAAATACCCAATGTTTCAAAATTAGAAACAGAAGTGATCGATTGATCTAAATTAAAAAAGTCACATAACAATCATCAAAGGCGGTTAAAAAACAGGAAACCTTTTACAAAGTATTGCATCAAATTTTTGAGTAATTAAAGTTTAAGATTTGATTATTATTTTCTAATTGAAATAAGTGTTCAAAATTTACCAGATAAAATCTATTAATCACATTAAATATAATAATAAAGGTTTCAGTTATGGGGAAGTTATTAATATTAGGGGCTGGAATTGCAGGACAAACAGCAGCACTTCACGCCAAAAATAAACTCGGTAAAAAACACGAAGTCATAGTAGTCTCTCCAAATTCAAAATTTAACTGGATACCTTCCAACATATGGGTTGGAACAGGCTATATGAAGCCTGAACAAGTCGTGTTTGATCTAAAACCAGTTTTTGACAAAAAAGAGATTATATATCATCAGGCTAAAGCGATAAGTATTCATCCTGAAGGCAATTCAAAAATTTCAGATCCATTTGTAACAATTGAATACACATCGGGTGATAAAGCAGGATCAAGAGACTATATTACCTATGATTATCTTATAAACGCAACCGGCCCAAAACTTAATTTTGAAGCAACACCCGGTTTAGGACCGGAGAAAAATAGTTTAAGCGTCTGTACTTATATACATGCTGCACAAACCGCAAATGCACTAAAAGAAAAAATTGAGAGATTGAAGAAAGGTGAAAAATTAAATTTTATTATTGGAACAGGCCATGGTAATGCGACCTGTCAAGGAGCGGCATTTGAATATCTTTTCAATCTTGAGTTTGAATTACGAAGAAATAAAGTGAGAGATAAAGCAAGAATAATTTATTTGACTAATGAATATGCACTTGGTGATTTCGGAATTGGTGGAATGTTTATTAAAAAAGGTGGTTACATCACTCACAGTAGAATTTTTACCGAATCATTATTTGTTGAGAGAGGAGTTGAATGGATTACTGGAGTTCATGTTAAAGAAGTTTTGCCAGGAGAAGTTGTCTTTGAAAATCTTGACGGTGAAATAAAATCAGAAAAATTTGATTTCGCAATGTTGTTACCACCGTTTAGTGGTGCAGGTTTGAAAGCATTCAATAAAAATGATGAGGACATAAGTTCAGAATTATTTGCACCAAATGGCTTTATGTATGTTGATGCCGATTATTCTAAAAAACCGTATGAACAATGGGACCCATCTGATTGGCCAAATACATATCAAAATCCAAAGTATAAAAATATCTTTGCAATAGGAATTGCTTTTGCGCCACCGCATTCAATTTCTAAACCTATGTTTAGCAAGAATGGAACCCCTATCTTTCCAACTCCACCAAGAACCGGTATGCCTTCTGGTGTTATGGCGAGAATAGTTGCGTTTAATATTGTGGATTTACTAAATGGGAAAACCGATCATCCTAAGCGAAGTGCTTCACTAGCTAAAATGGGTGCAGCCTGCATTGCTTCTGCTGGTGCAAATTTCTTTAGTGGAACTGCTGTTTCTATGACAATGTATCCAATTGTTCCTGATTTTAAGAAATATCCTGATACTGGAAGAAGCCTTGCTTACACAACCGGCGAAATTGGTCTTGCTGGACATTGGATAAAACATCTTCTTCATTATGCATTTATTTACAAACTTAAAGCAAATCCTTTCTGGAGAGTCGTTCCCGAATAATCATTAACAAATCAGAAATAAAAATATGAATCTGAGAAAACCATTCGAACAAAGCTATTATCCACCAGTCCCAACAAAATTCACAAAATTCTTGAGGACCAATCTTTTATATCAACTATTCCGATTCGTTATTATTAATATTAAAATGTTGAGAATGGTGAGAAAGCATTGAAATAATTTAAAGCAAAATCGTCTTTATTTTTAACATTAAAGAATTAGTTGACTTACTCATCTCTATTGTTTCACTTAGATTAAATCTGTTTTTATGATTTAATGCATTCCCTCTGAAAATACCCAAACTTTTCTCAAAAGATTGATCTGAACTTGTCAGCTTAATTGCTTTCTAAATACTAATACACTAAGCGGAAAAACGACAAGTCCAATTGCAAGCATTATTAACATCTCATCCCATAACTCAGAAATGCCTGAACCTTTGAGAAATAGAGAACGAAGTATAATTAAAAAATATTTTAGTGGAATGAAGTTAGAAGCAAATTGAATTATTGGAGGCATATTCTCAACTGGAAATGTAAATCCTGATAAGTAAAGAAATGGCAACATAATTAAAAACACTGCAAGCATCATTGCTTGTTGTTGCGTTCTTGATATTGTTGAAACTAACATTCCAAGTCCAAGTGTTGAAAATAAAAATGGAATGCAGCTGATCAATAAAAGCAAAAGACTTCCTTTCAATTCGACATCAAAAAATATAAATGCAGCAGCAATTACAATTAATACTTCGATGAATCCAATTATCGTAAATGGAATTAACTTACCAACTATCAATTCAAACTTTCTAATTGGAGTAACAATTAATTGCTCGAGAGTTCCGTATTCTTTCTCTTTCACAATCGCCATTGATGTTAGAATTAAAGTCATAATTGTAAGAAGCAAACCAATAATTCCTGGAATGAAATAATTCGAACTTTTAAGTTGTGGATTGTACCAGACACGAATTTCGGGATCGATTTTAACAAAAGAAACTGGTAATCCTTTCAAATCAAAAAATTTAATCAAAATGTTTTTGTTGAAATTAAATGTAAGTCCTGTTATGTAACTCAAACTTACATTTGCTGAATAAGCATCTGAACCATCGACTAAAATTTGTATTTCCGTTTTTTCTCCTTTGTTAATCTTCGAAGAAAAATCTTTTGGGATGACAATGGCAATCGTTGCCAGACTTTTATCGAGATAATAATCAATTTCTTTTTGACTGTAAACTGAAGATGTCAAAACAAAGTAACCGCTTGATTTAAAGCTTTCGATAAAATTTCTGCTTTCAACAGAACGGTCAAGGTCACAGACAACAAACGGAATGTTTTTCACATCGAAAGTTATTGCATAGCCAATTATAATCAATTGCAAAACAGGAGCAAGAAAAATCAACGGAAGCATCCTTTTGTCTCTTCTCAATTGAATAAACTCTTTCTTGATGAATTCAATTAATGTGATCATTTCAAACCTTTAATTTTTAAAATGATTGATGAAATCAAAAACATCATTATCAGGAAAAATAAAAGATAAGCGAACTGTTCCCACAAAAGTGAAAAACCAACGCCTTTCAAAATTATTCCTCTTAAAATTACGAGATAATATTTTGCTGGAATGATATAACTTATGTATTGCAAAATTTCAGGCATACTTCTAAGTGGAAACACAAAGTTTGAGAAAACAAGTGTTGGAATAATTGTAGAAAGCAATGACGCAAGAAATGCAACTTGTTGACTATCGGCAAGAACAGAAATAAAAACTCCATAAGCAAGTGAAGTCAAAAGATAAATTATTGTTGCAATTAAAAGCAGTAAAAGATTTCCTTTTATCTGAACATTAAAAAGAATATAGCCCGTCAAAAGAATTAACATCGCAGCAATGAAGGCAATCAAAAGTGGTGCAACTAATTTAGCGGCTATTAACTCATAAACCTTTACTGGCGAAACAATAATCTGCTCAATTGTATTTCGTTCTTTTTCTCTGACGATTGTAAGTGAGGTTGCAACAACTGCCATAATCATCATTATAAAACCAATCAAACCGGGAATGAAAAAATTAGCTGTTCGTAACTCTGGGTTATACCAGATTCTTGGAATCATCACTACCTGCGGGAAACTTACATTAACATTTTTCAAATTAGATTTGATTGAAAAGTTATTTATGTAAGCATTCAAGTAACCAATAATGTTTGAAGCAATCATCGATTGAGTTCCATCGATAATAATCTGAATTTTTGTTTCTCTTGCTGAATAAAAATTTGCTTCAAACATTTCTGGAATTACAATTCCAAATTTTGCATCGCCATTGTCAATTTTTTTCTCAAGCTCACGGTAACTCGATACATATCCAGTAAACTTAAAATGTTCATAATGACGCAAAGAAGAAATTAACTCTCTTGATAAAGTTGAATTGTCGTTGTCATAAACAACAAATGGTGCATTCTTCACATCAAGGTTCAAAGCGTAGCCAAAAAGTATGAGCATAAATGATGGAACAAAAAGAAAAACAGCAAGACTTCTTCTATCCCGCGTGAATTGTAGAAATTCTTTTTTAATAATTGGTAAAATTCGATTTGAACTCTCGAGAATTTTTTTAATCATCTCAAAATGCCTGTTTCTCTTCAATCAGATTTATGAAAACATCTTCAAGTGTCGGATGAATTTTTGACATTGAATGTATTTCTATTCCATTTTTCTTTGCAAGATTAAAAACTTCATTTTCAACGGTTTCATATTTTCTTATAACAAGATGAATTGAATTACCATAGATTGAAACATTTCTACCTATTTGCTCTCGATCAATTAACTCATAAAGTTTGATGTTGTCAGAAGATAAAATTTCATAAATCTCAAGATCAAAATAATTTTTCAATCTTGATGGTGTATCCTGAGCGACGATTTTTCCATTATTAATCAAACCGATTTTTGTGCAATGTTCTGCTTCATCAAGGAAATGTGTCGTCACAAAAACAGTTATTCCTTCCGACGAAAGTTCATAAATCAAATCCCAGAATTTTCTTCTTGATATTGGATCGACACCAGCTGTTGGTTCATCAAGAAAAACAATTTGAGGATTGTGAAGTAAAGCACAACCAAGTGCAAGGCGTTGCTTCCAACCAACAGGAAGATCTCGAGTTAGAGTATCTTTCAAATTTATTAGTTCAGAAATTTTATAAGCTCTCTCTTTTGCAATCTTTCTCTCTTGATTTGAAAGTTTATAAGCACCGCAATAAAAATTGATATTCTCTTCAACGGTTAAATCATTGTAAAGTGAAAACTTTTGAGACATATAACCAATGTTTTCTTTAATCTTTTCCTGTTCAGTAAAGATGTCGAAGCCTGCGACTTTCCCTTCACCTGAAGTTGGATCAAGAATTCCGCATAACATTCTGATTGTTGTTGTTTTACCAGCACCATTTGCACCAATAAAGCCGTAGATCTCACCTTTCTCAACCTGAATTGAAACATTATCCACAGAAACGAAATCACCAAATTTTTTTGTCAGGTTTTTAGTCCAGATTGCAAATTCATTCATCAATAAGTTCCATTCAATTTCTTAAACTCTTCTTTCATTAATTGTAGTTTGATTTTCGATTCAATTAAATGTGTTTCGGCTTCAACTTTTTGACGATTTGCATCGAGTAAATCTGAAACAGTTGCAAGTCCTTCCTTAAATTTATTTTCAACAATTCTGAGATTTTCATTTGCGTAATCAAATTCTTTTAATGTCAATTCAATTTTTTTCTTCTCAGTTTGAATTCGATTAATCAAATCATTTCTTTCAATCTCAGTCTTTTTAACTAACTGAGTTAACTGATATTCTGCCTGTTTGATTTGCAATTCATTCTGTTTAGATCTATTCAATGGGAGCAACCAATCCCACAATGTAAATTGCATAACAAGATTTACATCCCACGAATATTTCCATTCATTTTTTACAGGGAAGTATTTTGGATTTGGTTTTGCGTAATCGTATCCAGCATTGAAAAATAAATTAGGCAACAAAGAACCATAATTAACTTTTTTCAAGTATTCATTTGCTGAAATAATATTTTTAAGTGCAGAGATTTCTGGTCTTTCAAGTGTCTGATTGTATTCCTCAACTTCAATCTTAAGAAGTTCGTCAATTTCAAGAACAGGAATGATCTTTTTTTGAAAATCTAAATTCAAAATCTGACATAGAGAGAGGTTCAAATTGTTAATTAAATTTTCCTGTTCATAAAATTTTACTCGAGCCTGAGTTAATGCAATATCTATTTTCAAAACATCATTTTTCTGAATGAGTCCATTCTTAAAAAAGTTTTCTGCATTTTCTTTTTGTCTTTCGAGAAATTCAATGTTGGCTTCAATCAATTTCAAAACTTGATAAGAGAGATAAAGATTGAAATACATTTCTTTTGCTTTGTAAAGAATTTCGCTTTTGACCTGTCTAAGTTCATCCTCACTGGCAGAGACAAATTTTTTCTGTGCTTTAATTGAATTAGTCTGTCTTAAACCAGTAAACAATGGGAATTCAACTCCAACTCTTGAAAAATACTGTTCCTGAACTGGTTCATAAATTTTCAGTTGTGGTGACCCTGGAAAAAATGGCAGGTCAATAACAAACGGATCAATCTTGCTCAGCTTTGAATATCGTCCAGAAAATTTAATCTGAGGAAGTGTACCGAGAAAAATTTCATCTTCTTTCAATTTATTCTGATTTACTTTTTCCTGATAAGTTTTAATTGTGAGATTATTTTCAAGGGTAAGTTTAATTAATTCATCGTAGGTTAACCTAATTTCCTGAGCAAAGATTGAATTAAAGACTAAACTAACGATAAGTAAGATTTTTATTTTCATATCAAACTCTCCTCTCTTAACAAATGAATAAAAACATTTTCAATCGATGGAATTTTTTGTTTCACTTCAATTACTTCAACATCATTCATTTTCAAGAATCTTGTAAAAATTTCTACATCGTCTTCTGAAATTATGTTAATGTTATCTCCAAACATTTGAACTTCAATCTCAGGAAAAGCATTTTGAATTAGTTGATAAGATTTTCTCACCGATGAACAAATGATTTCGTAAACATTCTTTGTGATGATTTTCTTTAAATCAGCTGGATTATCGAGAGCAATAACTCTTCCTTTATTCACCATCGCTATTCGATTGCATCTTTCTGTTTCATCAAGGTAAGGAGTTGATATCACAATTGTAATTCCTTGCTTAAGTAATTCAGCTAAGATTGTCCAAAAATCCCTTCGAGAAACTGGATCAACTCCATTTGTTGGTTCATCTAAAATTAAAAGTTCTGGTGAGTGAATTAATGCACAGGCAAGAGCTGTCTTTTGTTTCATTCCACCTGAAAGATGATCAACAAGTCTTTTTCTAAACTTTTTTAGTCTGGTGAATTCAAGTAATTCATCCCTGCGATCCTTAAAATTTCTTACTCCATGTATTCTTGCAAAGAATTCGATATTCTCATCAACTGTCAAATCACCATAGAGAGAAAATTTTTGTGATAGATAACCTACTCGCCTGTTAATTTCTTTTCGATGTAAATCTGAATTTAAATCAAAAATTATAAGCTCACCTTCGTCTTTTGATTCTACACCGCATAAAATTTTCATCAGGGTTGTTTTACCTGCACCATCAGGACCGACAAGTCCAAACAATTCACCTTTATAAACATCAAAAGTTATATTGTTTAGTGCAACTGTTTCATTAAAACTCTTTCTAAGATTTTTACATTGAATAATTTTTTCGTTTGCCATTTGATTAAGTAATTCAAAAGTTTATTAATTATCACTTGAAATGAATCAAAACATCGCAAAGCATTCCATCTTTCAAAAGATGTTGTGGATTATCAACTTTAATTTTTACTGCATAAACTAGTTTAACTCTCTCTTCTTTTGTTTGAATATTTTTTGGAGTGAATTCTGCTTCATTTGATATGAATACAATTTTCCCTTTGAAAGTTTTATCTGGATATGCGTCAGGTTTTATTTCAGCTTCATCACCAATTTTAACTTTGCCGAGATCTAATTCATTCACATAAACTTTTACATAAACTTCATCAAGATTTGTGATTTTAGTGATAAGCGATCCAGCTGTTACAAGTTCACCTTCATGATAATTAATCAATGAAACATAACCACTCGCTGGAGAAATAATTACTGCATCATTTAATTTCTTTTCGATCAATTCAACTTGAGATTTTGCGGCGTCAACTTGAGACTTATATGCTTCAATCTCAGATTTCAGTGGACCTCTTTCTGCTTTTTGTAAATTTTCTTTTGCAGATTTTAATTGAGCTTCGGCGACCTCCAATCGCAGTTTTGCATCATCAAAAACTTTTTGAGACACACTCTGATTTTCAAAAAGATTTTTCACTCTTTCGAAATCTTTTTTTGCATTTTCAAAATTTGCTTCAGCCTGTCGAACAGCTTCTCTCAATTGTGCTTTGTCTTCCGATCTTACTCCCTGAAGAATTGTCTGATATTTTGCAAGTGCAGAATTGTAATTTGCCAAAGCTTGATTGTATTGAAGAAGTAACTCTTTCCTATCAATGATAAAAAGAGTATCTCCTTTTTTAACAGCTTCACCTTCTCTGACAAAAATCTTCTGCAAGTCTCCAGAGATTTTCGATCTGACTTCAATAGTTGTTGCTTCAATAGAACTTGAAGTCTCAATTAAATTTTTGTCATTTGATTTACAGCCGGTGAAAATAAAAATTATAATTAGTGGTAATGAAAATATCTTTTTCATTTTAATTTCCCTTTTTCTGTTTCTTATAAAGTTTCTTTCCTTCATTCGTTAATACACCGTTAAGTAAAATTTCAAATGTTTCGTCGATAGCTTCATCCCTTGAGATTGGACTTGTAATCAAAAAATCTGGACTGATCACATTTCTAACAGCACCATAAAAAATTCTAAAAACAATATCGGGATTAACATCATTAAACAAACCTTCTTTTTTGCCTTCTTCAATTGTTTGATAAACAATCTTCTCAAGATTTTCTTTCCTGAATTTTTCAATGTAATTCCAGAGTTTTGGTTTGTGTTTTTGAATATCATCAATGTATCGAAGACTGAATTGTCTTATAGAGTTCTGTATCAGGTCGAGGACATCAATTAATTTTTCAATTGAATTTTTCTTTGATTTCATAATTTCAATTATTGAATTTGTAACTCTGCCTGTAAAATCTTTTACAACTCCGGTAAGCAAATCGTCTTTAGATTTAAAATGTTTATAGATTGTCTTTTTACTGATGTGATATTCTCTCGCAATCTCATCAATTGATGTCTTTACAAATCCATCTTGAAAGAATTTTTGGCGGGCAATTTCTAAAATTTTTTCTTTTGTGACTTGATCGTCGTTTTTTCTCATAAGAAACTATAAAAGTATTTTCCGTTTCCAAAATAAAATTTTGTTTGATTTAAGTCAATTATCTTTTAAGGATTGAGATAACCAAATGACTTTTTCATTAAAAATCATTGCGCGATCGATTTACCGGTTAAGGCAATCTATTGTGATGATGCAGAAACAATCACTATGTCGCAATGACTATATAATTATTTGTCAATGATTTTTCTCTTACCAGTCATTGCGAACGAAGTGACGTGATCTGCCTTTAATTCACTTCAACCTATCGAAATGACTTTTACTATTCCTCAATACAATTTTTTGATTTTCGATTTTTGATTTATGATTTTGAATTATACCGACAGTAACTTAAACGCAAAGACGCAAAGTTCTCAAAGATCACGCAGAGATTTTTCTCATTGCGTCCTCTTCAATTCTCTGTGTTCTTTGCGTTTTATATTTAATTGTTTACGAATTCATTATATCGAGAATACCGAAACAGGTTTTCTCGATACGCTCCTCGCTTCGCTTCGGAGCTACTCGAAAACCGGTAGTAATCGGTCTGCGAGTAACGAAATGTATCGAGAAGACCGATTTAAAATATCAGCATCATTTATGATGCTTTGTTTGAATAGCATTGTCGTTTACGGCAATGCGGGTTAAGAAAATCGACAAAGGTTTTCTCGATACGAATCTCACTTCGTTCGGTTCTACTCGAAAACCATTTTATCTCGGTCTTCGGGCAACGAAGTGTATCAAGAACACAAACAAATGTTTTTCTCATACATTTGCATTTCAAGTAGATCTACTTTATTAATCAAATCATTTGTGTTCATTTTCTTTTGATCTTTTTAAATCCTTGGACAACTTTTCAAAAAAATTCATTCAATTAATCAATCAAATTAAAATTAAATCTCATTATCTTTGAAAAATTTTTTTTGGATTATGACAGATATTTTAAGAGGAGAAAAATTAGTTAAGCGATACAAGAAGAGAAATGTCGTTAATGGAGTTTCTCTTCAGGTGCAAAAAGGAGAAGTTGTTGGATTGCTCGGTCCAAATGGTGCAGGCAAAACCACAACTTTTTATATGATTGTTGGAATGATAAAACCAAACGCTGGCAATGTCTATTTAAATGAAGTCGATATCACAAAAATGCCAATGTACAAAAGAGCAAGACTTGGAATTGGTTATCTGCCTCAGGAAGCATCAGTTTTTAGAAGATTAACGGTTGAACAAAATATTCTTGCAGTTCTTGAGTTTATGAAATTAACACCTCAAGAAAGAAAAGATAGATGTGAACAATTGCTTGAAGATCTTGGCATTACAAAAATCAGAAAAACTTATGGTTATCAATTAAGTGGTGGTGAAAGAAGAAGAACTGAAATTGCACGTGCACTTGCAACAAATCCAAAATTCATTTTGCTCGATGAACCTTTTGCTGGAATTGATCCAATTGCCGTTGAAGATATTATGAAAATTGTAGCCAATCTTAAAAATCGTGGAATTGGAGTTTTAATTACAGATCACAATGTCCATGAAACATTGGCAATTGTAGATAGAGCTTACATCTTAATCAATGGAGAAATTTTGCGAAGCGGTAAATCCGAAGAGCTTGCCAATGATGAACTTGTCAGGAAACTTTATCTCGGTGAGAAGTTCAGACTCGAAAGATATCTTTGATACTCTTTAATTACCAGTGTTGATTAAGATATCTTGAAAATGATTCTTAAATGAGTTTTAAAGATTTGTTTTCAGACCTCTATATAACTGAATTACCTTCTCATTATATTTTTCAAAGCTAAACTCCTTTGACCTGTCAAGTGAATTGAACCTCAACCTTTTTCTCAAATCATCATCAAATCTGAGCCTTAAGATATTTTCAGAAAGTTTCTGAATATCATCTCGATTAAAAACAAGAGAAGTTTCATTTTCAATTATGATGTCCAGAACACCATCAGCATTACAAACAATGTTTGGTAAACCCATTGCCATTGCTTCAACGAGAGAAATTCCAAACGCTTCTGCATAAGATGGAAATATAAATGCATCACTTGCTGAAAGAATTTCTGGAATGTCTTTTCTGAAGCCTAAAAATTTAACGAGTTCACTTATTGAGTTTTCTTTCACCAAATTGAGTAAATATTCTTCATAAAACTTTTCCGATTTTTCAGCTTCACCAACAAAAACAAAAAGAATGTTCTGTAATTTTTCTTTGATTGGAATAATTGCTTTGATAATTGTATCCTGACCTTTCCCTGGTGAAAGTCGAGCAATATTTGTAAAAACAAAAGTTTGTTTATCGATTCCGAGTTCGTTTCTTACTTTATCTCGATCATATTTTAATGGATCGAATTTTTCTAAGTCAACAACATTTGGAATGATTACTATTTTGTCTTCTTCAAGTGGAGTAGTTTCATGTAAGTTTTGTTTTATCACTCGTGAGATTGCAATTGCTTTGTCGACTTTTTTATAAATCAATCTGTGGAGCAAATCTTTCTTCTTTATAAATGAACCGAGTTGTTTCGTAAATACAAGTGGAATCTTTTTGTGAATTAACATTAATGCTGGAGAAATTGTCCACAGATCCTTAGAAAACTGAGTATGAATTAAATCAATTTCATTTTGTAATAAAAATCTTCTAAGCTGAAAAATGTTTTTAAGATTGAAGTAAGCATTCGATTTTACTTTTAGTTTTTTTTGTTCTGGAATGAAGCCGGAATTTAAATCAATACTAGATCCATCGAGACAGAAAAGATATACATCGAGGTTGTTCTTTAACAATTGTTCGGCGGATTGGACTGTAAACATTTCCATTCCGCCCCAGGAATGAGAAAGACAGGAAATCAATATTTTCATTAACTCAAATATCTAAAAAATTAGATATAATTTTAAGTATCAATCAATTACAATAAAAACCCTATTAGCCATCCTTTACCGCACTACTACCATTGGCAATACTGAATGTAAATTGTTTGACTTAAGAACCATTAAATATAATCCTGACGAAAGGTTTTTTACATTGAAAGATAGCGATGTCTTTCCACGAGACAGCATTATATCTTTGAATGGAACCATTACGATGCGACCCAAAATATCATATATTTCCAGAGTTGCAATATGATTTCCATCTGGAACATTTATATTAATTTGAGCTTGTTCTCTAACTGGTTGAGATAACAGATTAATTTGAAATTTTGCACCAGCTTTTTGTTCTGATACCTTCGTTTCAATTTGAGTATCCAATAAATACGCTTGATTTCGGTTAGTTGAAGCATTGTATCCTTGACCCACTATAAAGCGTCCATTAGACGATAAACCATTTGCGGTTATTAATTTAGAACCATCAGTTAAGAGTGACGAATAAGTTTGATTTAAATCTTCAACCTGTGTAGTTGCTGTGTTTAACCGCCAGCGAACTGCATATCTTTGATTATCACTTGTAGTTGAGAAACCAATGATTACATCACCACGAATATCATTAGCTTCGCCGGCATTTCCACCTAAATTTGCTAATAACTCTGGTTTCCAATTATTTTCAAGTCGCCACATTACTGGATAATAACTCCCACCCCAGAGGTTACCAGAATTACCTACTGCTATATTACCATTCTCCGAAATATCTCGTGGTACACAACCAAAATGGCCAGAATCTGGAAGAAGATAGTACCACCAGTTTAATGTAAAATCAGGATTTAAATTGAAAACTACTCCCCTATATCCCCAACCTGAACCATGACCAAAACAAACAATCGTACGACCATCATCCGATACACCGTAAGCTTCACCATTATCCATATTATTTCCTACAGAATAAGTTTGATACACAGGTGGGTTAAATGAGAGATTCCAGATCGCTGGAAGTCTATTACTGCTTACGGGAGATTTTGCTTTACCTACTGCAATAGAACCTGAAGGTGTTATATCAGCAACCCATCCAAATTCAGGAGTTGGTGGTAACCATTGAAAGCCCGATTGAGAAGACCACATAAATGGTGTTTGAAATGAATAATAACCAGGATTAGATAAACCAACAGCAATCATTCCTGAACTATCGCAAGATGAGAATTCAGATGAGTTATCTAAGACCACCAAAACGGTATCTAGATTGCGATTCCAAATAACTGCCTTATCATCCAATATCCCCACCACAAACATTCCATCATTCGAAACTGCATTAGCAGATGATGTAGAATTAGCTGTTAAATTCTTCAGCCAATATAAACGCTGAGCTTTGATAGTATTAAAATCTGATAATATTAAGAGCAGGATTACAACTAAAAATAAAAGAGAACTTAAGAAGTTTTTCATTGTACCCTCCAAGAATTAGTTGAACATAATTGAAATTAGTTAAAATTACTTTTCAATTTCCCTTCAACAAATTGACTTATCTTAAAAATTTTTCAATGCCTAAATAATTTCTAGCCTAAAAATGAATAATGATTAAAATTTTATGCCATAACCACCACTATAGTAAAAAAATTTTGCCTAAATTTCAATGCAAATTTAAGTGGTCTTATCTAATCATTCGTTTTATAAAAAGCCTGTAGTTAAATATTTTAATTATCGATAAACAGCTTAAACAAAATTTGAAACGACCATCCTTATCCAATATTTTGAAACTTACTCATATAAGAAATTGTTAATGGTCTAAAACTTTTTAATTTTTACACAAAAGATTGAGGTGAATTATGGTAGAAGCGAAATGGTGGAAGACTTTAGACAATGGAAAAATTCTTTGCACATTATGCCCGAGATATTGCACTATTGGAGAAGGACAATTTGGATTCTGTTATGTCCGTCAAAATCACAATGGTAAATTATATTCTATCGCTTATGGAAGACCGACTGGATTTGGAATTGATCCTGTTGAGAAAAAACCTCTAAATCATTTCTTACCTGGAACTACAATTTTAAGTTTTGGAACTGCTGGTTGCAATTTAGGATGTAAATTCTGTCAGAACTGGAGTATTAGCAAAGCACATCTTGACGATACAAATGCACTCGAAGTTTCTCCAGAAGGTGTTGTTAAGCTTGCATTGAAATATAAAACTCCAAGCATTGCATTTACATACAATGAGCCGACAATTTTTGGTGAGTATGTAATCGACATTTCAAAAATTGCTCATCAATATGGAATTAAAACAGTGATGGTTACCGATGGTTACATCACCGATGAAGCTCGTAAAGATATTTATGAACATATCGATGGTGCTAATGTTGATTTGAAAGCTTTCACCGAGAGATTTTATCACAAACTTACTTTCTCTCATCTTGAACCTGTTCTCGATACTTTAGTCTGGTTAAGAAAAGAAACTAATGTTTGGTTTGAGATAACAACTCTCTTAATTCCAGATGAGAATGATTCAGATGAAGAAATCAATGCAATGTGCGATTGGATACTTGAAAATCTTGGAGACGATGTTCCTCTTCACTTTACTGCGTTTCATCCAGATTTTAAGTTAAGGGATAAACCGCCAACTCCACCATCAACTTTGAAACGAGCAAGAAACATTGCATTAAACAAGGGCTTGAAGTTTGTCTATGTGGGAAATGTTTTTGATAGAGAAGGACAGACAACTTACTGTCCAAATTGCAAAATGAAATTGATTGAAAGAGATTGGCATTCTGTAATTTCAAATCGATTAAAAGATGGAAAATGTCCAGCGTGTGGAACAATAATTCCTGGAGTTTTTAAGTAACTAAAATTGACTTAAAATTCAGAGAATAATTTTGTTTGTTTATTGAAATAAATTGAAGAGTAAATTCAAAAATTAACTGGAACAGATTTGAAAGTAATAGAAGCTATCCAAAAAACTCACTGACTTGCTTTACTCTTTCTCAATTTTTCGAGAAGTAATTGCATATCTCCTGGCAATTCAGAATCATACTGAACGAATTCGTTTGTTGTTGGATGAATGAAGCCAAGTGTTTTTGCGTGAAGTGCCTGCCTTTTCATTATTTCGAGTAAGTTTTCCACTTCCTGCTTAATTCGAGAAGTTACATTTGAATGATGAATCTTCCTTCCACCATAAGTTGGATCTCCAAACACTGGATGATTGATATGCGATAGATGAACTCGAATTTGATGCGTTCTACCGGTTTTTAATTTTAATCTTACCAAAGTTAAATATTCAAATTCTTCAAGAACATAATAATAAGTCACAGCTTCTTTGCCATCTTCAACGACAGCAAATTTCTTTCTATCAGATTTGCTTCTTCCGATTTTTGTTTCGATTACACCTTCAGGGGTTTTGAAATGTCCCCAGACGATCGCCCAGTACTCTCTTTCAATTGAGTGTGCGGAAAATTGTTTTGCGAGTTTTGAATGAGCTACATCATTCTTTGCAACAACAAGCAATCCACTTGTATTCTTATCAATTCGATGAACAATTCCCGCACGATCTACATCTGAAGAACGAGATAAATTTTTTGTGTAATAAAGAAGTGCATTGACAAGTGTCCCGGTATAATTACCGAGTGCAGGATGAACTACCATCCCAGCTGGTTTATTAACTACAATTATATCATCATCTTCGTAAACAATGTTTAATGGAATTGGTTCAGGAAGTGTCTGTGCAGGTCGTGGTTTAACAGGAATTCTTACTTCAACAACATCACCGGGATTTAATTGATAGGAAGGTTTGACAAATTTTCCATTAACCTGAACGAATTGATTTTTAATTAAATTCTGAACCTTTGTTCGAGTGGAATTTTCAATTGCATGAGTTAGAAAGACATCAAGTCGTTCTCTTCTCTTACCTTCAGGAATTTCAAAAGTATATTTTTTCTCGGTGATAATTTCCATTACTCAGAACGAACTTCATCGTTGCTGCTTAATGTTTCAACTGCATCGTTTTCTAAAACTTTTTCTGATGAAGAATCTTCGCTTTGAGTTTCAATTTCCTGTTCTGAAGATTTTTCTTCTTCTCTATTTTCCCTGTGTAAGAAAATGAGCAATATTACTCCAATTGAAACAGCAAGATCAGCAATGTTAAAGATAGGCCAGCGATCGTAAGTGTATCCGAACAAACTGATGTTGAAGAAATCAAAATCAAGAAAGTCAACTACTTTACCGTAAAAAAGTGGAGCTTCACCATAAATTACGCCATAAAACATTCTATCGATTAAATTTCCAACTGCTCCACCTAATATCATTGCAAGTGGAATTCGAAGTGTAAGTTTTTCGTCTTTGTGTTTTATGAGATAATATGTAATTGCAATGCTTGCAACTAAGGAGAAAAAAGTGAGAAATAATTTTGAACTTTCACCAAAGTCAATCCCAAATGCCATCCCAGGATTTTCAATGTAAGTGATGCGGAAAAAGTCACCAATTACATTGAAACTATCGTAAAGCTGCATTCCTTTGATGTTAATTCCAAGAGCGGGAATATTAATTCCTTTTACCAGAAGTTTTGTAATCTGATCAGCAATAACAATAAAGAAAGTTATATAAAAAATTTTCATCACTTACTGAACTTAACTTTGCAACTTACACAATGTTGAGTGTGAGGAACAGCCTCAAGTCTTCCTTTTTCAATTACCTTCCCACAATCAATGCAGTAACCATAAGTTCCGTCTTCAATTCTCTTGAGAGCAGCATCAAGGTAGCTTAAAAATTTTGTTTCTCTCTGAGCCCACAAATAATTTTTCTCTTTCTCGAATGCATCTGTCCCCTGCTCTGCCATATGTAATGAATATGGAGAATTCTCGTTAACAAATCCTTCTCCACTTTCATCTAACATTCTTTCTCTTAAACTCTCAAGTTGCTCAAGAATTTCTTTCCTTTTCTCAAGTATTATTTGCTTAAAATATTCAAGCTCTTTCTGAGAGTAAGCTGGTTTTCTTGGAATCACAGTAGTTTTTACCTCCGTTACAGTAGTTACTTGTTCTTTCTTTGTTTTAGATCTGGTAGCTTTTGGTTTTGTTTCTGTCTTCTTAGCAGTTACTTTTTTCTCAACTTTTGGTTTAGCTACCGTTTTAGCAGCTGTTTTCTTCACAGCTTTTTTGGTTGCCGTCTTCTTCGCTTTTGAAGTTTTAGCTGAAGAAGATTTGGTCTCTTTTGCTTTAGTCGATTTTGCCATTGTTCATCTCTCCTATTTTTTGATTATGCTGATTGTGCATTCTTCATTTCCGACCTTCCAGTTCTGAACAAATCCATCCGCACGAGTACCGAATTCAAGTTCTTCTGCAAGAGTTTCCTGCATAATGTATGATTTCATTTTGTTAATCGCCTTTTTAAGATTTTCTGTTCCTTCAACATAAATCGAGATTCTATCGCTTACTTCAAAGTCAGCATCCTTTCTCATATTTTGCACACGATTAACAAATTCACGAGCAAGTCCTTCTTCAATTAATTCTGGAGTTAAGTTTGTATCGAGTGAAACTGTTATTCCATCTTCACTTTCAACAATCCATCCTTTAATTTCTTCGCCTACAATTTCAACATCCTGTGGTGTAATTTCAAAATTCTCACCATCAATTTGAATTAAAACATTTTGACCACTTTCGATAAGTTTTATCTGATCAGCATTTAAATTTCTAATCTCATTTGCAATTGCATTAACTTTCTTTCCGAACTTCGGTCCAATTGATTTAAAGTTCGGTTTTGCTTTCTTTACAACAATTTCAGAATCTGTATCCAATAATTCAAGTTGCTTTACATTAACTTCTTCAAGTATCACCTGTTCCATTTCTCTAACAGATTCTTGATCTTCTTTCTTAACAACCACAAGCATCTTTTGAAGTGGCTGACGAACTTTCAAATTATTCTTTGATCGAATTGAACGAACAATGGAAACAATCTTGAGAGCAACTTCCATCTTATGAAGAAGTTTTTCGTCAATTGGTCCAACTTCTGGATAATAGGAAAGATGAACCGATTCAAATGGCTCTTTATTTGTTACAGTATTCAAGCAACGATAAATTTCTTCTGAAATAAATGGAGCAATTGGTGAACTTAACTTTGCAACTGTCACAAGGCATTGATAAAGAGTCTGATACGCTGAGATTTTATCAGCATTCATTTCGCTCTTCCAGAAACGACGGCGATTCCTTCTAACATACCAATTCGAAAGTTGCTCAATCGTAAAGTCAGAAATTGCTCGAGCAGCTTTTGTGATATCGTAATCGTCAAAATATTCTTTGACATTTTTCACAAGAACATTTAACGCTGAAAGAACCCACTTATCAATTTCTGGCCTCTGTTCGAATGGAATTTCAGGCTCTTCATATTTGAAGCCATCTAAATTTGCATAAAGGGCGAAAAACGCATAAGTGTTTATCAATGTACCGAAAAATTTTCTCTGAACATCTGCCAGATCTTCTTCATTAAATAGAGTTACTTTCCATGGTGGACTGTTTGCGATCAAATACCATCTTGTTGCATCGGCACCATATTTCTCAACAATTGCGAAGGGATCAACTGTATTGCCCAATGACTTGGACATTTTCTTCCCTTCTTTATCAAGAATTAACTCATTAACAATTACATTTTTATAAGCCGGTTTCTTGAACAAAAATGTTCCAATTGCATGAAGTGAATAGAACCAGCCACGAGTTTGGTCAATTCCTTCTGCTATGAAATCAGCTGGATAATTTTTCTCGAAGACTTCTTTATTTTCAAATGGATAATGAAATTGAGCAAAAGGCATTGAACCTGAATCATACCAGACATCAATCAATTCTGGTGTTCGACGATAAACTTTTCCATTCTTTTCAAAAATGATTTTATCAACATAAGGTTTATGAAGATCTAAATCTTTCAATTCACTGACTGGGATTTTCTTTCCATCATCAGTTATAAAATATCCTTGCTTCAGTTCTTCAATACTTCCCACAGCGAACATATCACCATCTTCACTAATCCAGATTGGAAGTGGAGTTCCCCAGAATCTATCTCTCGATAATGCCCAGTCTTTGTTTTCTTCGAGCCAGTTACCAAATCTACCTTTTCCAACTTCAGGTGGATACCAGTTGATTTGCTTATTGAGTTCAATCATCAAATCAACATATCGAGTTGTTGCGATGTACCAGGATTCTCTTGCATAATAAAGCAATGGTGATTTACATCTCCAGCAATGAGGATAACTGTGTTCAATTGTTTCTTTTTTGAAAAGAAGTTTTCTTGTCTTGAGATTTTGAATGATGTGTGGATCAGCTTCCTTAACATGCATTGACTTAAAGTCAGTAACAATCTCCTGAAATCTTCCGCTCTTATCAACAGGATTAATTAATGGAAGATCATATTTCTTACCAACTTGATAGTCATCTTCACCAAAAGCTGGTGCAATGTGAACAATACCTGAACCATCTTCAGTTGTGACAAAATCACCTTCAATTACATAAAATGCTTTTTTGTCAACAGGGATATAATCAAACAATCTTTCATATTCCCAGCCGAGTAAATCACTTCCTTTGTATCTTTCAACAATTTCATATCCTTGAGGAAGGACAGAAATTCTTGGTTCTGCAAGAATTAAGTAATAAGGATTTTTATTTTCATCGAGCAATTTAACTTTTACATAATCAACATCTTTATTCACAGCCAGAGCGACATTGGAAATAAGTGTCCAAGGAGTTGTCGTCCAAACAAGGAAATATGTATCCGGTTGATTTTTAACTTTAATTGCAACATAGATTGAAGGGTCTTTCACCTCACGATAACCAAGTGCAAGCTCATGAGAAGAAAGTGGAGTTTCGCATCTTGTACAGTATGGTTGAATTTTAAATCCTTTGTAAATGTAGCCTTCATCAAAAAATTTCTTAAGTGACCACCAGACCGATTCAATGTATTCGTTTGTGCAAGTAATGTAAGCATCGTCAAGATTAATCCAGTAACCAATTCTTCTTGTCAATTCATTCCAGTCTTTCAAATAGGTAAAAACAGAATTTTTACATGCTTGATTAAATTTTTCGACTCCGTAAACAACAATCTCATCTTTCGATTTTATTCCGAGTTCTTTTTCGACTTCAATCTCAACTGGCAAACCATGAGTATCCCAGCCAGCTTTTCGATGAACTCGATAACCTTGAAGAGTTTTGTAACGACAAACGATGTCTTTGATTGTTCTTGCCATTACATGGTGAATGCCTGGCTTTCCATTAGCAGTCGGTGGACCTTCATAAAATGTGAAAGAATTTTTTGGGTCTCTTGTTTCAATGCTCTTTTCGAAAATTTTATTCTTTTCCCAGAACTCAAGAATGTTCTTTTCAATCTCTGAGTATTTAATTTTATCTGAATATTGTTTATACATATCCCTTCAATCTTAATTAGTTCAACATCGATTAAATTTCCTCTAAAAAATTGAAACAAAATTAATTCTTTTGAATAATTTTTGAAAGTTGAGGAAGTAAAGGTGAATATAGTGGATTTTAGACTTGATTAAAAAAATTTGTGTCCATCTCTTTCATCTGAGAAAAATCTTTTTCAACCAATCACTTTAAAATTTCATTGAATTAAAAAACAAATGAGAAAATTTTTGAAATGATTTGACCTCCACTTTCTCTCTTCTAAAAGCATCGAATTATTGATAAATTTATAAAAAGAATTCCTCTCTAAGTTTTAAGAGCAGGAGAAATCAAAAAATAATTTGAGGTGAAAAGATGAAAAAAATTTCTAGAAGGGAATTCATTCAGACAGGTTCAGTTACAACTGCTGGACTTCTCTTGATGGGCTACTTTGTTTTTCCAAAAATTCAGTTGAACGATCGATCACTTGACATTCTGATTAAAAATGGATCTGTAATTGATGGAACAGGTAAGAAAGAATTCGTTGCTGATGTGGGAATTAAAGATGGAAGAATTGTTCTGATTGGTAAAGCTACAGATGTAAGTGCAAAAACAGTAATTGATGCAAAAGGATTAAAGGTTGTTCCCGGTTTTATTGACATTCATTCACACACGGATGCAGATTTAATAATCAATCCAAGAGCTGAAAGTAAAATTCGTCAGGGAGTTACAACTGAGATTACAGGACAGGATGGATTTTCCTGGGGACCACTTGGCGGACCTGAAATTGAATTAACTCGAAAAAATTTTCTTGACCAGTATGGTGAAGAACTCAAATGGAATACGATTGGTGATTTTCTGAATGACTTTTCACAAAGAAAATTTTCTGTAAACATAGCCACAATGGTAGGACTTGGAACCATCAGGGAATTTATTGTTGGATTAGATGATAGACCAGCAAATCCTGATGAACTAAAAAGAATGCAACTCGAAGTAATAAAAGCAATCGAAGAAGGTGCAATTGGAATTTCAACAGGACTTGAATACACACCGGGCTCATTTGCATCAACAGATGAATTGATTGAACTGTGCAAAGTCGCTCCGGAAAAATTCAGACTTTACGCTACTCATATGAGGAATGAAGATAACTATGTATTAGAGGCTATCGATGAAGCGATTGAAATTGCAAAGAGATCAAATTCGCGACTTCAAATTTCACATCTTAAAGTTTCTGGCAAGAGCAACTGGAATAAAGTCGATGCAGTTATCGAAAAAATTGAAAAAGCCGTGAAAGATGGTCTCGAAGTTCATGCTGATAGATATACTTATGTTGCCTATCACACAAATCTTTCTTCACTCTTTCCACTATGGTCTCGAGATGGTGGAACAGAAAAATTCCTTGAAAGATTGAAAGACAGAAATCTTCAAAATCAAATTCGAGAATATGTTGAAAAGAAAATTTCGAATTTAGATGGTGATTGGAATGGAGTATTAATTTCAAGTATTGGTAAGGAAGAATTCAAACACTATCAAGGCAAAACTATTCAGCAATTAAGTGAAGAATTTGGAATGGATGGTTATGAAACCTCTGTAAAAATTTTACTCGATGCTGAAAATCAGGTGATGATGATGGGATTTGGTATGGAAGAAAAATCAACTGAAAAAATTCTTGCACATCCACTTGTAATGATATCTTCAGATGCAGGGAGTCATGCACCATATCCACCTATGAATAGAGAAATTGCTCACCCGAGAGCTTATGGAACTTTTCCCAGAGCGATTGCAAAATATGTCAGAGAAAGAAAAATCTGTTCACTCGAAGAAATGATTAAAAAGATGACCTCAATGCCAGCAGATAAACTTGGTTTTAATGATAGAGGAAGAATTGCAGAAGATAAATTCGCTGACATTGTAATTTTCGATTATGAAAAAATTCAGGATAGGGCAACATTCACGGACCCACATCAATATCCAGATGGAATTCCTTATGTGATTGTTAATGGTGAAGTTGTAATTTCAAATTATGATCACACTGGTGCAATGCCTGGAAAAGTTTTGCGTTCGAATATTTAACATCACTTGAAATTATTTCGAAAAAATAGAGAGGTTAATTATGAAAGTGATTGTTGATGTGAGTATAATTCCACTTGGTGTTGGACTTTCTCTTTCGCCTTATGTGGCAGAATGTGAAAAGATTTTTAAAGAAGCTGGACTAACAACTATGCTTCATGCAAATGGGACAAATATCGAAGGAGAGTGGGACAAAGTTTTCGAGGCAATTAAAAAATGTCATGAGCGTTTACATCAAATGGGCGTTCCGAGAATTTCGACCAATGTGCGTATTGGAACACGCATTGACAAAGACCAATCGATGATTGATAAAATCAAAAGCGTTGAAGAAAAGATGTAACTATGGTGGAGATTTTAACAATAACTATGTTTTATTAAATCATGAAAGTCTCAAGTGTAAATGAACAATCGTTTGAGAATTTTAATGGAGTTTGTTTTTTAGCTTCACCAATAGGTTAATCAATCTTTATTTTAAAGTATCAACTACTTCCTTGCAAGATAGAAATTGAATTAAATCAGCAACATAATCCTCTACTTCATAAGTTTCTGCTGAGAGATTAAATACTGCTTGAGCTGGTATTGGTCTTATATTTAACAGATTAGGATCATATTTTCTTAAATAATCAATTGTTTTATTTGTAATAATATTCAAAGTATTAAGATCTTCTTTTGTTCGAAAATCTTTAATTAGTTGCAAAATTTCATCATTACCGATTATAGAGAGCACATAATTGTTTAGATTTTTATATTTCTTGAAATTTTGATCTAATATTGCTCTTTCACTTAAAGTCAATATTTGTGCAAGCCATAAATCATCATATAACATTTCTTCTAAAAGGATTTTCAAATGTTTAATATCATACTTTTGTTTTCCTAAGAATAGGCTTTTAATCACCTCATTTCCATAGACTGCAATCACATTCAATTTTATATTATCAAGTTCCGTCTTTATTATAAATGCTCTTTCTGGATTTTTTTCATCTTCATATTCAAATCGAATGTTGTTATCTTTTAGAGTTTTAATAATGTCATTTTTACCCCTTATAAGACCATTATAACAGATACCCCATTCTTCATCTTTATTTTTAGTAGCTGGTTCTCCCTGTATATCAAACAATACCCCACCTAAAAGAAATACATTATTTATTCCTGCCTTTTTAATACATTTTCGAAAACTTTTATTTCCAATAAATAACTTTATAAGTTTATTAAACTTTTCCATTAACTCAACTCTACCCGCAGTGCATCCAGAATAAACTTTCATCTTCAATTCACAAAAAGCAAGATTGTTTTCGCTTTTATTAACAATGTCGAATTTTTGCTTGGTAAGCTCTGTTTCATCGAATTTTATGTCTTGTCCTAACCATTGTGGAAGTTTTGTTAAAGAAAATTCAAACGCTATTTTTTCTGTTGTCCCAAATTCTTCCAATAATTTAGCGATTAGATTTCCTCTTCCTGCTTGACTGTGTTGATAGTACGAAGTAACTGTTAAGAGAGATTCATAAAAACTAAATACATTATCGCTTATAAGAGATGTGCTTGTTAATCCGTGAAAAACTTCATCAAAGATATTGAAAATTGTTTCTAAACTCAGCGTTCTCTTAAACAATTCTTGAACTCTTTTTAAATACATTCTTTTTAGGCCAGCTTCAATCTCATTCTTTGGCTCTTTACAGATGAGTAATTTTCTGATTCGCATTATTATATTATTCTGGTTTATAACAGATTATTACACTTTCCCCTCTTATTGCCCTATTACGTGCACCTAATAATGGATTGAAAATTAATTTTTCGAACTTAAATCCTATCTCTTCACAAAATTTCTTTGTTGTCATTGTTGTTGGAATTTTTTTCCCGTTAACTGTACTATCTCCAATTATAATTGCTAATTTTCCACCAGGTTTTAATGCCCAATAGATATTATTTATCGATTCTCTTAAATCTTCATAATACATAGCAACTCTTGTTGGCAATCCATTGTAGTTATTCTTTGCATATTTATTATTTTTCATTCCTAAATATTTAGATTCAACCTTTTTCATATCTACACCTAAATAATCATAGGCAATTTTATCTTTTCCTACATAATCAATAGAGAAATAGTAAGGTGGACTTGTAATGCAAGCGTCAAATTTTCCAGCTAATTCAGTCATACTCTTGAGTTCTAAAATGTCGCCTTCAATAATTTTTGATGGCTCAAATTTAAGATTATATTTTTCTTTTATTTCCATAATCTTCTTATGGCAAGTCTGAATATATTTCAATTTTTCAATAAAAAGTCCGAGTTTTCCTTTTCTGTTATATCTTGATGTCCTAACAAAAGCATCAACGGTGTCAAAATATACTGCCAACATTAATTTGTAAATAAGAGGATCATTATGGCTCCATTTTTTATTCTCAATTTCTTCTAAAATCTCTTGAATTTCTTTTGTTGAAAATTTAAGTTTATGATCATCTACAAAAAGCAAATTATTTTTTAATTCAGCTAAAACAATTCCCATAGGAGTCACATCTATACCTACACTCTTAATCCCCATAATTGATGCTTCGTGAGTAGTTGTTCCTGATCCATTGAAAGGGTCTAAAATAAGAGCATCTTGATCTAACTTGAAAGCGTTAATCAAAGTACGAACAACTCGAGGATAAAACTTTCCTTTATATGGATAGAGGTTATGAAATGCATAAGCATTTGTGTCGCCAAATTTATCAACAAATTCAGTGTAGAGAGTAGTCTTACCTTTAACTTTTTCAAGATGTGCAACTCTTAAACTTATAAATTCTTCATCCCCTTTAAGTTCAACCACTCTATTGATAGGATCAATTTTATACTCATCAGTTAAGCCCTGTAATTCTAAATCTAAAAATTCCAAATCAGCTAATGTTTGCATCCAGAAACCAAATATTGTATCACCTTTCGGAAGTATATAATTTGCAAATTCTTTTGCATAAGCTTCCATAATTTCTTCATAAGATGGAAATTCATAAGTCCCAAACATTGTTAATTGCTTGGATTGATCCTTATAAATAGTTTTTTCATTCATAATTATATAATCTCCTTTATCATTAATTGATTTTTATCATTGACATCCAAAGCACTTTCTTCATCATTAAGTTAAAGAATTATTTTTAATAAAACCATAAGTTGAAACTAAGTTAATTGGCCTTATTTAAAACTTTAAATCTCTATTAATGTTTTTTCTTTTATAGCGATTACGAAATTTTAACCCCTGAAAAACTCACTCAACATCTTGAAGAATTTTTACTTTATGTTCTAAAGAAGAAAGTAAATTGATGTAAGAAAGTTCGAAAGCTTTCACACCATCTTTTTCAAGTGTCTCAAAAATCTGATCAAAGTTAATTCCAAGTGATTTCAAATCTTCAATTAGTTTTTTTGCACCTTCAAGATCATTTTCAATTCGTTCTTCAATTACACTTTCTTCGAGCATAATTTCAAGTGTTTTTGGTGGGAGTGTATTTACTGTGTAAGGTGCAAACAATTCATCAACATAAAGTAACTGACTATACATTGGATTTTTTGTGCTTGTGCTTGCCCAGAGCGGTCGTTGAATTTTTGCCTCTTTCGACTTCAATTCTTCAAAACTTTCACTTAAGAAAATTTTCTTGAATTCCTGATAAAGCAATCGAGTATTTGCAACTGCAGTTTTACCAAGATATTTCGTTAACTCTGGTTTACCCTGATTAATTAATTTCACAATTTCGTTATCTACAAGTGTATCAATACGACTTACAAATACACTTGCAACTGAATTTACATTGGTTACATCCAGTCCTTTCTCCAATCGTTTTCTTATTCCACTAATGTAAGCTTGAGTAACTTCAACATATCTTTGAATTGAAAATATCAAAGTCACATTAACATTAATGCCATCTGCGATTGATTCTTCAATTGCTTTTAAACCTTCTTTTGTCGCTGGAATTTTTACCATCAAATTTGGTTTGTTAATCTTTGTCCAGATTTTTTTGACTGCTTCAATTGTTCTTTGAGTATCATAAGCAAGCAATGGATTAACTTCGATGCTTACAAATCCATCATTGCCATTTGTCTCTTTGTAAACATCACTGAATAAATCGCAGGCATCTTTTATATCTCCAATCATCAATTCTTCTAGTATATCTTCAGATTTCAATCCTTTTGAAATTAATTTTTGGATAGCTTCATCATAATCATTGCTGCCAAGAATTGCTTTTTCAAATATTGTCGGATTTGAAGTTACACCTCGAATTCCTTTTTCAATTAATGATTTCAACTCACCACTTTTGATCAAACCGCGACTGATATTATCAAGCCAGATGCTCTGTCCAAGTTTTAATAATTTATAAAGTCTGCTGTTCATTACTCGATCCTTTCTTTTATAATTTTCTGTGAGTTCCGTCGCAATATGGAATTTTTTCAGAATGTTTGCACTGACATAAAGCTACTCTTTTCTTTTCTTCAATCTTTAATTCGATTGGAGTGAATGAAGTCGTTTTATGAGAACCATCGCAGAATGGTTGATTTTTGGATAATCCACATCGGCACCACCAGTAAGTTCCTGGTTCGAGTTCAAGTACTGCTGGCATTTTTGCTGCAATGTTTGGTTTATCCATTTTATCCTCCTTTTTATGGTAAAAATAATTCTTCTTGTAATGTTCTGATAAGCATTCCTAATTCTACGATTTTCTTTTCACCAGTTGAACGATATTTAATTTCAACTTTATTCTTTGCAAGATTTTTTTCACCGACAATTACCTGCAAAGGCATTCCAAGCAAATCTGCATCATTGAATTTGAATCCAGCAGAAACATCATCTCGATCATCATAAAGAACTTCGATATCGCTTTCCTGCATTTCGTAATAAATTCTCTCACAGGTTTGTCTGATCTCTTCATTTTTCATATTAACGCCAATAAGATGAACTTGAAATGGAGCAATTTCTTTTGGCCAGATAATTCCTTTATCATCATGATTCTGTTCAATCAAACAAGCTATTATTCTTTCAACTCCAATTCCATAACTTCCCATTACAATTGGATGCTCAACTCCTTTCTCGTCAAGATATTTTGCTCCAAGTGCTTCTGAGTATCTTGTTCCAAGTTTGAAAATATGTCCAAGCTCAATTGCTCTAACAATTCTCAATGGACTTCCACATTGAATACATTTATCTCCTTCTTGAACAAAATGAAGATCGAAATATTCGATATTCGGTAAATCGCGATCGAAATCAATTCCACCAATGTGATAATCATTCTTGTTTGCACCGCTCAACATATTATTCGCATGACGCAATTTCACATCAGCGATAATTCTCAATTTGGTTCCAATTGGTCCAATTGAGCCTGCATCGGCGCCGGTAATTTCCATTAATTCATTTGGATGAGCTGGACGAACTTTGCCTCCAAGTGCAGCAACTAATTTTTCTTCGTTCACTTCGTCATTGCCGAGCATAAGAATAAGTATTGGTTGACTGTTATGAATATAGACTCTTGATTTTGCACATTTCGTTGTTGGAATTTTAAGAAATTCAGAAAGTTCATCTATTGTTTTGATGTTTGGAGTATAAATCTCATAAAGTTCTAAAGATTTTTCTTCTCGCGGGTAGTCTTCAACTTTTGCTTTTGCGACTTCTACATTGGCAGCATAACCACAGGAATCACAAATTGCACAAGTATCTTCACCAGCATCAGACTCAACCATAAATTCCTGAGAACCAGTTCCACCCATTGCACCACTTGAAGCACCAACTTCAAAGAATTTTAATCCACAAGCATTAAAAATTTTTCTATATGCTTCTGCGTGAAGTTCGTAGCTTTTGTCCAGTCCTTCCCAGTCTCGATCAAGTGAATAAGAATCTTTCATTAAGAATTGTCTTCCACGAATAACGCCACTTCTCGGTCTCGGTTCATTTCTAAATTTAGTTTGAATTTGATACCAGATTTGTGGAAGATCTCGGTATGATTTAATGTGATCAGCAGCTATTTGAGCGATAATTTCTTCATGAGTTGGTGCTAAAACATAATCACGATTTTTTATCTGAAATAATGTATCGCCGAATGCTTCAACACGATTTGTCTTTTCCCAGATTTCTTTTGGATTTAATGCTGGAAGATGAAACTCCTGTCCACCAATTGCATCCATCTCACGGCGAATTATATCACAAACTTTTTTAATCATTCGATATCCAAGAGGTAAAAAAGAATAAATACCTGCTGCAAGTGGACGAATCATTCCAGCTCGCATCATCAAAATGTGACTCGGAATGACAGCATCAGCTGGAGCTTCTTTAGTAGTTGGAATGAATACTTTAGATAACCTCATAGTTTTCCTGTAAATTTCTTCAAAAATAAAAAACGATGCAGGCTTTTCAAAAGAATGGAAATATGAAACGACATCGAAAAAAATTTTTTTTACAAAAAGTGATTAATCTGATTAAATTAATTCAAATCATTTATTTTGATTTTTTAGTGATTTAATTCAATTTTTCCAATCAGAATTTGTTGATCACTAATTCACTGATTATTGATTGGATTCAAATCTCAATCAATGTAATTCAACACATTTTTCCTCAACTCAAATTGAAGTCAAATTTTCTCTTTTGTTATATTGCAAACAATCTTTGTTGAATTTTTAAAGAAAAATTACAGAATCTATCAAAAGGGAAGTGAAAACTATGAAGAAGGAACTCTCGAAAGTTTATAATCCACAGGAAGTTGAAGATAAATGGTATCAATACTGGGAGTCAAATAAATTATTTCACGCTGAAATTGATCATTCTAAAAAGCCTTACACGATCGTAATTCCACCTCCAAATATTACTGGCTCTCTTACAATGGGTCATATCCTGAACAATACACTTCAGGATATTTTCATTCGATGGAAAAAAATGTGCGGCTATAATGCATGCTGGATTCCGGGAACTGATCACGCATCAATTGCAACTGAAACAAAAGTAACAGCTTACCTTCGTGAAAAAGGAATTGACAAAAAGAAAATTGGTCGTGAAGAATTCTTAAAATATTGCTGGGAATGGAAAGAAACCTACGGCGGAATTATCCTAAAACAATTGAGAAAACTCGGCGTTGCTTGCGATTGGGATCGATTACGATTTACAATGGATGATGATTACTATCGTCTCGTTCTCGAGGCATTTGTTCATCTTTACAAAAAAGGTTACATCTATCGTGGATTGAGAATGGTTAACTGGGATCCAGCAACTCAATCCGCAATTTCTGATGAAGAAGTGATTTATCAAGAAGTCAACGGAAAACTCTGGTATTTCAAATATCCAATTAAAGATAGTAACGATTATGTTGTTGTGGCAACAACTCGACCAGAGACAATGTTAGGCGATACAGCAGTTGCAGTAAATCCAGATGATGAAAGATACAAACATTTAGTTGGAAAGAAAGTTATTCTCCCAATTGTCAATAGAGAAATTCCAATTATTGCAGATCATTATGTTGATAAAGAATTTGGAACAGGTTGCGTTAAAGTCACGCCTGCTCACGATCCAAACGATTTCGAAATAAGTCAGCGACATCCGATTGAAGTAATCAACATTATGAATTCCGATGCGACTTTGAATGAAAATGTTCCAGAAGAATTTCGTGGATTAGATCGTTTTGTTGCTCGTAAAAAAGTTGTAGAAAAATTTGAAGAACTTGGATTACTCGAAAAGATTGAAGATTACAAAACAAACATTGGTTATTCTGAAAGAGGTAAAGTTCCTATTGAACCATATCTCTCTGAACAATGGTTTATGCGAATGGATGAACTCGCAAAGCCAGCAATAAAATCAGTTGAAGATGGAAAGATAAAATTTCATCCTGATCGCTGGACAAAAGTTTACTTCCACTGGATGTATAACATCAAAGATTGGTGTATCTCAAGACAACTTTGGTGGGGACACAGAATTCCAGTCTGGTACTGTCAGAATGAAAATTGCAAAGAAATAATTGTTCAAGTAGATGCACCACAAAGCTGTCCTAAATGTGGATCAACTAATCTTAAACAGGATGAAGATGTTTTAGATACATGGGCATCAAGCTGGCTCTGGGCTCATGGTGTATTTAGAACAAAAGAAGAACTCGAATACTTTTATCCAACCGATACACTTGTTACAGGTCCCGATATAATTTTCTTCTGGGTTGCTCGAATGATTATTGCTGCACACGAATTCACAAATAATATTCCTTTCAAAGATGTTTATTTCACAAGTATCATTCGAGATGAAAAAGGACGCAAAATGAGTAAGTCTCTGGGCAATTCACCCGATCCACTCGATGTAATTGCTCAGTATGGTGCGGATGCATTAAGATTTACCATAATTTATCTGGCTCCACTTGGTCAGGATGTCCTCTTCTCAGTTGATAAATGTGAAATTGGACGAAACTTTGCAAACAAAATCTGGAATGCTGGTAGATTTTTATTAATGAACGCCGAACAGATTGAGGTCAATTACAAATTAAAATTTGAATCACTCGATTTAACTGATAAATGGATTTTAAGTCGATTAAATTCAACAATTAAAAATTACACCGAAGCTCTTGAGACATTTAGAATTAACGATGCTTCAAAAATAATTTACAATTTCATCTGGAGTGATTACTGCGATTGGTATGTCGAATTTGTTAAAACACGTTTAGCCGAAGAAAAAGATGAAAGCGTAAAGTCAGCTGTTCTTTCAAGAGCAATTTATGTTTATGAAAATATTTTGAAATTACTTCATCCAATTATGCCTTTCATCACTGAAGAAATCTTTCAAACAATTTACGATCTTGATAAATCACGAAAATATGATACTGGCACAAGAACAATAATGACTGAACAATTTCCTGTTGCAGAAGAAAAATGGATTGATGAAAACGCTGAGAACAAACTTGAACTTTTGCAGGAATTGATTTCGTCAATTCGAAATATTCGTGGCGAAATGAATGTGCCGCCATCAAAGAAATGTGATGTTCACATTAAAGCCTATGACAAAGATTTTGAAGATCTCGTAAACGCTTATCCATTTTACATTGAAAAGCTTGCGAGAGTTGAAAACATTTTAGTTGGACCAACAATTCAGAGACCAAGGAATTCATCTGTCTCTGTTGTGAAGGGTAATGAAGTTTACATTCCGCTCGAAGGCTTGATAGACATTGCTGTTGAAAGAGAAAGGTTGAGGAAAGAGATTGAACGACTCGAAAAACTTCTTGAAGGTGTAAATAAAAAACTTGCGAACGAAAACTTTGTCTCTCGTGCCCCAGAAGATGTTGTGAAAAATGAAAAAGAAAAACAAAAGAACTTCTCTGAAGCACTCGAAAGAGTTAGAAAAAATTTAGCTATGCTTGAAGAAAACTAAATTATTAAAGTATATCAAATGAACATTTACGACTTAATTGGTGGAATTGCTGTTATCTTGAGTTGTTTTAATTTACTGCCTCAGGTATTAAAAGGATTCAAGACAAAGAGCGTTAAAGATATTTCGTGGATTTTCATTTTTATGATAATTGCTGCGACTATTTTCTGGTTCATATATGGTAAATACCGAAACGATTGGGCTATAATGCTCACAAACTCAATCATCTTTGGATTTGCAATAATTCTTTTGATACAAAAGATAATGTATACAAGAAAAGATGGGGAAGATTGAAGTGTCTGTGCTAGAAAAAATTGTAAAAACTTCCTTAGATTATAAAAAACCAAATGCATATTTTTTCAATAGGGATTAAATATGGCAAATCGTTTTTTAGAAATATTTGAAGATCCAATACTTGTAAATAAAATTCAAAGTCGTTTGCCATATTTGTTTCAACTTGCCGAATTGGAAAGTTCCAGAGCAGGAAAAACGGGTATGGAAGTTGGTTCAGTTCGAGAAAAGATAATTGTTGCATTACTCATTTATAAATTTGGTGAACAAAATGTGGGAACTTACATTCCTATTACGGAGCCAGAAGTTGATGTTCGATTATATGGAGAGCCTTTATCAATTAAAACAATAACTGGTAAAAGCCTTGGCGGAGTAAAAATAATTTGGACAGTGGATGCCCAGAAAGCATTAGAATTTTATAATAGCTATTTCCCTAGTTGCGATATTTTGTTAATTCAAATCAATTGGAATGACAAAGGTGGATTTTTTTACATACCAAAAGAAGTTCAAAAAAGAATTTTTAATCAATTAGGTAAAGAAAATTATCTTAAACTCCCTAAAAAGGGAACAAATCCACGAGGTATTGAAATCACAAAAGAAGCAATAATGAATTTAATCGAGGATAGTGGATCAAAGAAAATTGAAATTAATTGGGAAAAAACAGATATAAGATTTAATCCATATTAGAGATGGATTGACCTATGGAGGCTTGATTGAATGCCGGTTAATAAACGAAAAAATGGAACAAAAACAAGTTCATTTGGGTCCCCAGGAAGAATTAATCATGACTCAACACCTTTTTATTCAAGTAAGTTATATGAGGGATTGCCAAAAGAGGAATTAATTGATTATGTTGAAAATACAATACCTTCCGATTTCATTGACAAAATCTACTGTAAATCAAGTGAGTTAATGGATGAATTGCCTGATAATAGTGTTCATTTAATGGTTACTTCTCCTCCTTACAATGTTGGTAAAGAATATGATAAAGATCTTACCTTAGATGAATACAGAAAATTTCTAAAAAAAGTTTGGAGCGAAGTTAAAAGAGTTCTTGTTCCTGGAGGACGAGCTTGCATTAATGTAGCAAACCTTGGGAGAAAGCCTTACATTCCAATTCACGCTTTTATTGTAGAAGATATGCTTGACTTGGGATTCCTAATGCGTGGTGAAATTATTTGGAACAAAGCCTCAAGTGTAAGCCCATCCACAGCTTGGGGGAGCTGGCTTTCTGCTAAAAATCCAACACTAAGAGATGTTCATGAATACATATTAGTTTTCTCAAAAGGCACTTTCACTAGAGAAAGCTGTGGTAAAAAAAATACAATCTCTAAAGAAGAGTTTTTAGAATTCACAAAAAGTATATGGACATTCCCCGCTGAACCAGCGACAAAAATTGGTCATCCAGCCCCATTTCCAGTAGAACTTCCGTATAGACTTATACAATTATATACTTTTGAGGGAGATATTATATTGGACCCATTTATAGGAAGTGGTCAAACAGCAATTGCCGCAATAAAAACAAAAAGACATTACATTGGTTATGATATCAATAAGGACTATGTAAAACTTGCGGAGAAAAGAATAAAAGAATTTTCTGCAAATTTTTTAGCACCTAAATTGTTTTAATTTTAAATTATCTTCGGAAAAACATAACCAGAGTTGTTCCTATTCGCTCTTAAATTTAATAATCCTGAAAAATTTTAGCTTAATTAGATTATGAAATTTTTTATTCAATTAATTCTGATTTTACTTTTTATCAATGGGCTCAAAACATCAACTTATTCACAGCAAGTACAATACGAAACCATATCTAACATAAATTACTACAGCAATGAAATCAATCACTTGGATAGTTACATAAAGGAACGATGCGTTCTGGATGTTTATTATCCAAAAAACATAAAAGGCTTTCCAACAATAGTGTGGTTTCATGGTGGAGGATTAACTGGAGGCAACAAAGAAATACCTGAGCAACTAAAAGAAAAAGGATTTTGTGTTGTTGGCGTAGAATATCGTTTATCACCAAAAGTAAAAGCACCAGCATACATTCAAGATGCAGCAGCTGCAGTCAAATGGGTGTTTGATAATATAACTAAGTTTGGAGGAGATACTTCATTAATTTTTGTCTCAGGTTTTTCGGCTGGTGGGTACTTAACATTAATGGTTGGACTTGATAAATCTTATCTTTCAAAATATAACATTGATGCAAATAGAATTGCGGGCTTGATTGCATTGAGTGGTCAAACCATTACACACTTTACTGTTAGATCAGAAAGAGGAATTCCTGATGTTCAACCACTTATTGATAGTCTTGCTCCATTGTATCACATTCGAAAAGATTCACCACCTCTCGTATTAATTACAGGTGATAGAGAATTAGAACTTCTGGGCAGATACGAAGAAAATGCTTATCTAATGCGAATGATGAAAATAATTGGTCATAAAGATACTCGACTTTATGAACTAGAAGGTTACAATCATGGTGAGATGGTTAATCCAGCATTTCCATTAATGATGAAAGAAATTCAAAGAATTATTGAAAACAAAAAGCAAAGTCAAAAAGATTAAAGCCAAAAATCCTGCTTTAATTTTAAGTTCTTCGGAAGATAAATTTTAATTTCTATGTAAAGTCAAAAAATCTTCAAAGAAATTAAATTCAAAAATTTTGTACACTAAATCTTTGAAAAATTGAATCCATTTATTATAATTGCACACGAAAATTTTGAAAATGTTCACTGCCATTCCGCGTTAGCTCAATGGTAGAGCATCCGGCTGTTAACCGGAGGGTTGCAGGTTCGAGTCCTGCACGCGGAGCAAAAAAAAGGCCTCAAAATTTGAGGCTTTTTTGTTTTAAACACTTCAATATGTTTTATTAACGCAATCTCATTAAATCAGATTTCTGAATTGTGTAAACATTAACAACATCGAAATAAACTCATACAGCTTCATTACATTTTCTGCATCTAAAAATTTTTTTCATTCGCTTCTAAATTCAGAATTCAATTCCAAATTATTCCAATAACTTCTAAATATTCTTCTTAAAATTTCACCCTACTCTTTCACTTTTCTAATTTTGAAAAAAATGGAGAGAAAAATGGAACTGTGGGAGGCAATTATAACCAGAAGAAGCATCCGTCAATTCACATCTCAGCCAGTTTCACAAGATTTAATTGAAAAAATTCTAAGAGCTGGAATGCAAGCTCCATCAGCAAGGAATAAACAACCATGGCATTTCATTGTAGTCCAGAATCGTGAAATGCTGGATAAAATTTCTGTTGTTCATCCCTACGCTTATATGCTGAAAGAAGCTCCACTTGGAATTGTAATTTGTGGTGATAAAAATATTGAAATTACTATTGAATACATTGTTCAAGATTGTTCAGCAGCAACTCAAAATATGTTGCTTGTTGCTCACGATGCTGGACTTGGAGCTGTATGGCTTGGAATTTATCCGCGAGAACCACGCATTAAAGCGTTAAGAGAATTATTAAACATCCCAGAAAATGTAATTCCAATTTCAATGATAGCAGTTGGATATCCAGCTGAGAAGAAATCACCTGAAAATCGTTTCCGGCCAGATAGAATTCATTATGAAAAATGGTAAACTAAAGAGGTAAATATGAAAATCATTATTAAAATTTTTGTATTGATTTTCTTTTTAATTCAAATTTCCTTTTCACAAGAAAAGAGTAAAGAAGATGAAATCAATCAATTGAAAAAATTAAATGATTATATCGAGCATCGTCTTGATATTCTGGAAAAGAAAATAGATGATGTCTTATGGTTCGAGCGACTAAAAGATTATGCTTTTATTGATAAAGTCTTTTTAACAGGTCCACCAAAATGGAAAGAGAAAAACCCAACTGCTCAGGGTGCAGGAAATCCGGTTAAATTCTGGTCTTATGTTTTCATTCCAAAAGGAATTGATTACAGTAAAAAATATCCTTTGATTGTTTTGCCTCATGGCGGAGTTCACGCAAATTTCACAACATATCATACTCACATTGTGAAAGAAATGCTTGCTCAGGGATATATTGTTGTTGCACCAGAATATCGTGGAAGCACTGGCTATGGGAAAGCGTTTTATGAATCGATTGATTATGGTGGACTCGAAATTGAAGATTGCGACGCTGCGAGAAAATTTATGATTGAAAATTATGACTTCGTTGATAAAGATAGAGTTGGAATTGTTGGATGGAGTCATGGTGGACTGATTGCACTTATGGCAGTATTTGAACATCCAGATGATTATAAAGCTTGCTTTGCTGGTGTTCCAGTCAGTGATCTAATTGCTCGTATGGGATACAAAGATGATGAATATCGAGAACTTTTCTCAGCTGATTATCACATTGGTAAACCTGCAGATCAGGATGTTCAGGAATACAAAAGAAGATCGCCTGTCTGGAATGTTCATAAACTAAAAACTCCATTACTAATTCATACAAATACAAACGATGAAGATGTAAATGTTCTTGAAGTTGAAAGTTTAATTCGTGCTTTGAAAGCTGAAGGTAAAAAGTTTGAATATGAAATTTTTAAAGATTTGCCTGGTGGACATTCTTTCGATCGAATGGATATAAAAACTGCAAAAGAAATTCGATTGAAGATTTATAGATTTCTTGAAAAATATCTCAAACCACCAAAACCATTTAAATCAATTGATGATATTAACAACGCCGCATACAGATAATTTAAATTTTATTTTTTATCTCAGACAAATTGAGAATCAAAAAATTTATCTTCTAACTAAAGATGCTTATCAAAGTCTCTTTTATCTGAAGAGTTTCTTATTTTTACACAAAGAACATTAACTAATTGATGAGATTATGGCTAAAGAAAAAAAACAAAAAGCTATAAAATCCACAAGCGAGAAAAAGAAAATACGCTGGGGAAAAATTTTCTGGAATGCATTCCTTGTCGTAATTATCATTCTTTTTATAGTAAACAATACAAGAAAAGATGATACTCCACCATTTCAATATCCTCCGGGAACAAAAAAGTATTTATATGAAGTTGACAATCCGACCAACCTTCCAACAGCTTACGATTTCACATTGAAATCAATTGATGGATCGACAAAAAAACTCTCTGATTTCAGAGGAAAAGTTGTTGTGCTGGATTTCTGGGCAACTTGGTGCCCACCGTGCATCAAAGGAATTCCTGATTTGATTGAAATACAGAAGTCAATGAAAGATGTTCAAGTCATCGGGATAGCAGTTGATGAAAATCCAATGCAAGTTGCTCCTGATTTTATTCGCAAACACAAAATCAATTATCCAATTTTGATTGGGAATGATAAAGTCTATCAAGAGTACGGTGGAATAAGTGCAATTCCAACCACCTTCGTAATCGATAAAGAAGGAAGAATAAGAAACAAGCATATAGGACTTGTTCCGAAAGATGTTTTAATTGAAGAAATAAAGAAAGCCCTTGATTGATTTTGCAATAAATAAAAAAATTGAATGAAAGTATTGTATTATTCTTTGCTTGTAGTTATCATAGATCAAGTTACAAAACTTCTTGTAAAAGGTTTTAAGATCCCCTTCCTTGGCATTCATCATCGTGGATTAAAAATCAATTCAAGCATAAAAATTTGGGACGAAATAATTCAAATAACTCATGTGGAAAATTATGGGCTTGCCTTTGGAATTGATTTCGGAAGAGAGTTTAAAGTCATTCTGACAATCTTCACTATAATTGCTGCATTATTGATACTTTATTATCTGTATGTTTCTCGTTACAAAGATTTTAAAATTCGACTTGCAATTGCTTTGATCTTTGGCGGAGCTGTCGGAAATATTATTGATAGAACATTTTACGGAGTCCTTTATGGATATGCTCCACTCTTTCATGGTCGAGTAGTCGATTTTATTCATATCGATTTTTTTGATTACACTTTATTTGGAAGAACATATCAGAGTTTACCTGTATTTAATTTTGCAGATGTCGGTGTTCTTGCTGGGATTTTGATGTTGCTTTATATCTCCTTTAAATCAAAATTACAGGAAACGCCAGCTGAGCAGCAAGAAACTTTACAAGGTGTAAGTGAAGAATTAATTCAATCAGATAATGATTTAAAAAAAGAGCTTGACAATGCAAACAACTCACAGGATCATCAATAAGCAGAAGAATTCAAAGTTGTGTTTTGTTTGTGGTTTGAAAAATCAATTTGGATTGAAGGCACAGTTTTATGTTTCAGAAACCAAAGAATTAATTGCGATTTTCAAACCGGAAGAATTTCATCAAAGTTATCCCGGTAGACTTCACGGTGGAATTGCTTCTGCAATTTTAGACGAAACAATTGGTAGAGCAATTCTTAATCACTATGAACAGGAAGTCTGGGGAGTTACAATTGAACTAAATGTAAAATTCAGAAAACCTATTGAACTCGGACAGGAATTAAAAGTAATTGGCAGAATCACAAAAGATGAAAAGCGTTTCTTTGAAGGAACTGGTGAAATTATTCTACCATCAGGTGAAATTGCAGTTGAAGCTTATGGAAAGTATTTGAAAGTTCCACTTGAAAAGATAACAGAATTCGATCCTGAAGAATACGAATGGCGTGTTGTAAGAACCGAAAACGATCCTACCGAAATAAAAATTTAGTTAGAAACCATCCCGAACATAACTTCAAACCCAAATGATGAAACCTAAATAGAAAACGAAAGAAATGTATTAGTTCATAATATCCTTACCCAAAAAATTATTCATCAACAATAAAGTAAGAATTTAGAATTGATTTCGATCTTCGAGTAGCGAAACGAATTGAGAAGACTGATAGCGTGGTGGTTTTCTCGATATGTTCTTCGCTTCGCTCAGGACTACTCGAAAACCGGCTGTAATCGGTCTTCGATTAGCGAAGCGTATCGAGAAGACCGATTTAAAATATTAGCATCATTTATGATGCTTTGTTTGAACAGCATTGTCGTTTACGGCAATGCGTATCAGGAAGATCAAAGTAAACAACTTACTTTCTTAATTCAAGATCAATCTTTGATTTATCTCAAAATTGAACATTTTTTTAATCA